>FZPS01000069.1_pt315 | contig 72415 bp, 60 predicted proteins | sample 1817821 | NCBI WGS metagenome assembly FZPS01 (sample SAMEA104158645, study PRJEB21678) | metagenome | place: Germany | collected 2015-04-21
ATCACATTCTCCCACAGTAACGAATTATGACCATAGGGAGTTAAAGTATAGACGTGTAGAAGTAAACGCTGCATGCCGTGCTGATTTCGCTGGAGGTTGGTCAGACACTCCTCCTTTCAGTATTGAGAACGGGGGAGTGGTGCTTAACTGTGCCGTTTCCCTCAATGGCAAACTACCTATTTCGGCTGAAGCGAGAGTTGTAGAAGAGCCGAAGTTGATCCTTGCAAGTGAGGATTTGAATGTACGTAGAGAGTTTGCGCACGTCACTCATATTCTGAACTATGATGACCCATCCGATCCATTGGCACTTCATAAAGCAGCATTGATACTAACCGGGATCATTCCTCGGAATAGTCAACTGTCGATCCGAGAGCTGTTCAGTAAGTCCGGAAATGGGCTAGAGTTGATTACAAGAGTAGATGTGCCTAAAGGGTCAGGGTTGGGAACCAGCAGCATTCTGGCGGGAGCTGTGATTGTATGTCTGCATTCACTGTTGGGATACGAGTTGTCTGAAGAAGATGTTTTCGCTCAAGTGCTGACGTTGGAGCAGATGTTGACTACTGGCGGCGGGTGGCAGGATCAAGTTGGTGGATTGGCTGGTGGAATAAAATTGGTTAAATCTCGTCCTGGAGTTCCCCAAATTCCAACTTATGAAGAAGTAGTTTTGATTGATGATGTAAGTGAACGATTTGAGAGGCAGTTTGTATTAGTTTATACAGGTCAAAGGAGATTAGCCAAAAGAATACTGCGGAATATAATGGGAGATTATATTCTGCGCAAGAAACAGACAGTAAGTATTATTCATCAGATCCAAGAGATCGCTATATCAATGAGAAATGCTCTCGTTGAAGGTGATCTGGAGTTAGTGGGGCGATTGATGACACATCATTGGGAATTGAACAAGCGTTTGGATCCTGGAAGCACTAACGCTTTCATAGATAGTATTTTGCAGGTGTGTGAACCTTATGTTTATGGGGGCAAGCTATGTGGTGCTGGCGGAGGAGGATTTGTTGAGCTGGTGCTCAGGGAAAATGTTACGGTTGAGCAATTGAATGCAGTTTTGAAGACAGCTTACCCATCGCGTCAAGTACGGGTTTGGTCTAGCCAAATAGCTCATAGATCACTGAGCCTAGAAAAAAGCCTATAATAGAGACAACTATCCATTTCGCATAAGAGAATATGGGCTTTGACAGTTCTCGATATGGAAAATGGAACCTAGTGGAGCGGGTGCAATGAGAGTTTTGCAAATCAATACCGTTTGTGGTACTGGAAGTACAGGTCGAATCGCTACAGATATACATAATTTCTTGGTTAATAACGGTCACGAGAGTTATATTGCGTATGGTAGGGGTTATCCTAGGAAATGTAATAACGCTATAAAGATAGGCTCGCAGTGGGATGTGTATTCCCACGTAGCTTTGACCCGCTTGTTGGACAAGCATGGACTTGGATCTGCCAAAGCAACGAAGTCGCTCATTCACCATATTGACTCACTAAATCCTGATATAATCCATCTACATAATATACATGGTTACTACATCAATTATGAAATCCTATTTGAATATCTAAAGGAAAGGAACAGACCCGTAGTTTGGACCTTGCATGATTGTTGGGCTTTTACGGGACATTGTGCCCATTTTGATTTCATTGGCTGCGAAAAATGGAAGGTGCAATGCAATATCTGCCCGCAGACATACAGATATCCAAAGAGCCTTTTGCGCGATAACTCTGGAGATAATTATTTAAGAAAGAGAAGGTCTTTTACAGGTGTTAATGAACTAGTTCTGATTTCACCGTCGAAGTGGTTAGCTCGGTTAGTCACAGAGTCGTTTCTGGGTGAGTATCACATTGAGGTAATTCATAATGGAATAGATGTTACATGTTTCAAGCCTATTGAAAGCCATTTTCGTGTGAAGAGGAATTTGAATAATAAGTTTATAATATTAGGTGTAGCTAATAGATGGGAAGACCGTAAAGGACTTAGGTATTTTGTAGAGCTATGCGAGCAACTCGAAGAAGACGAAGTGATAGTTCTTGTAGGACTTGATAAAAAACAGTTAAAGAACCTGCCCAAAAAAATAATAGGTATGACTAGAACAGACAGTCTAGAAGAATTGGTTGGTATTTACTCTGCGGCTGACGTATTTGTTAATCCAACACTAGAGGACAATTTTCCAACTACAAACCTAGAAGCGTTGGCATGTGGTACTCCTGTAATTACATTTGATACAGGTGGTAGTTCTGAGAGCATAGGTCAGAATTGTGGGTATGTAGTATCCAAGGGTGATCTTGAGGGCTTAGTAACAGCAATTAGGAGAGTAAAAAGGCATGAGAAATTGTACTATAGAGATTCATGTGTAAACCATGTGCGAGAGAACTTTAATAAAGAGCAGATATTTAAAAAGTACCTGAAAATATACGAGAATGTTTTATAACTATTGATCAAATTTTGCGGTGTGAATACGATAGGAGCGTTTTGAGATGTACAAAAAAACCAGTGGATCTATGAAGCGTTTTTGGCCGAGGCGCTGCGAGCCGAGATTGAACAGCGATAGGATAACCAACGCCAAAGCCGCATTGAGGTTGCGAAATTCCCGATACTCAGAACACTTGATAGTTTTTAATGCGGACATCTCAAGCATTTGAAGCATGAAACCGTGTAGAACTTGGCTGACAACAGCTATGTAGAGCTTAAAGAGAACGCCATCTGAATGGAAAACCCAGTAACAGGAAAAGTATAGTATTCGATAGATCTTGAAATTCTAGCCTGCAATTAAGTATACCAAGTAGGTCTCTACGGTGCATCTATGTGTTAGTTGAGGCCAGATAGAAACTCTACACTCATAAGAATCGAAAAAAAGCTTGTAAGAACGGATTTACTCATTCTCGATGCTTGATCATCTTTATACGGTAAGTGGATAAAAAATAACATTAACTAACATACCATGGGCATCATGATCGGAGACAGTGAGGAATCCAGCTGGACTGAATTTTTTGCATGTCTTGAAAGATGAACCAGTGAGATGTTGATCTAACCGCATTCTACGACCATGAGGACTATGTTAGAGCCATTAATCAACACCTCAAGGGTGTAATCCGACAGCTGTTAGTGGCATAATATAATGGAGAGATTGGGGGTGCGGACAAAATCCTGGACTTAATAGACAGGAGGATGTCCGTGTATTCATATGAGGATCGGATGAGAGCGGTGAAGCTTTATATCAAATACGATTATAGTGTGGCAGACACCATCAGAGAACTGGGTTACCCCAGCCGCAATGGGCTTGTTCGCTGGCATAATGAGTATGTAGAAAATGGTGACTTGCACACTGGCTATGCCCGAGAACCCAAATATACCAATGAGCAGATGCAGAAGGCTGTCAATTACTACCTTGAACATGGGCGGAGCATTAGCGAACTGTAAGAATTCTGGGCTACCCTTCAAGAACTCTTTTAGCACAATGGAGTGCTGAATTAGCCCCAGGAGATAGAAAAGCTCGCATTACTCATGGTGCTATGGTACAATTCTCTCAAGAACAGAAAAAGGATGCTGTTATTTCCCTATGTACGAGAGATACCTCTGCTGCGGAAGTTGCACAAGAACATGGCATCAGGAAGGAAAAAACGCAGGTATAATTCCTATATGGGCGAAATAAGCCCCGCTGTACCAAACCTTCTTGAACCTGACTTTCACGCAGATAAACCAAATAAAAAATGGGTAACTGATATTACAGAGTTCGACATACCAGCAGGATCCATGTCGAAGAAAGGATGTACACCCGACAATGCTGCATGTGAAGGCTTTTTCGGTACACCTAAGACTGAAATGTTCTACGGCATATCTTGGGAAGGGGTTTCAATAGAGGAGTTTATCCAGGAACTTGATAACTTCATCAGATGGTACAATGAAAAACGCATTAAGATTCGCTTAGGGGGAATGAGCCCAATTGACTACAGACGAAGTCTTAGCTTAGTAGCGTAAAACAAGCCCAAAAAAAATGTCCGCACCCCCAATAGATGAAATTTAACAGTTCTTTTTCACCGTCTTTGCACAGATTGTGTATGAATCTGCAGGAATTAGGATGATCTTACCGAATCTAAGATGTGGACTTCTCTGAGGAAGCGAGGTAGATTCATGAGTCTGGAAATCGCGTTTGGTTTAATAGGAGGCCTTGGCCTTTTTCTTTTTGGAATTGCCAAGATGTCTGAAGGCCTCCAAAACGCTGCAGGAGACAGGCTGAAACGAATTCTGGAATTATTCACTTCCCGTCCCATCATTGCCATCCTCACCGGTGCACTGGCTACAGTGCTGATCCAATCCAGCAGTTCCACCACAGTGATGGTAGTCGGTTTTGTTAACGCAGGATTGATGAATCTGAGCCAAGCCGTGGGCACAATCATGGGTGCTGCCATCGGAACGACCATTACAGCCCAGATCGTTGCCTTTGATATCAGAAGTTTTGCCCTTCCACTGATTGGAATCGGAGCCCTCATGAACTTCATGAGCCGCAAGAGAGAAGTGCAGTATATTGGCCTGGCTGTTTTAGGCCTCGGCATGCTCTTCTTTGGAATGCAGATCATGAGCGAGAGCATCAGCCCATTAAAAGAATACGAACCCTTTGTCAACATGCTCATCAGTTTTGGCCGCAACCCCATTTTGGGAGTTATTGCCGGGACAATCTTTACCGTCATTATTCAATCCAGCAGCGCAACCACCAGCTTAATCATTGCCCTAAGCCTCCAAGGCCTCATCGACATCCCTTCAGGAATCTCTCTTATTTTTGGTGCCAACATCGGCACCTGTATCACCGCGATACTGGCCTCGCTTGGGACTAATGTGGCAGCAAAACGGGCTGCTCTATCCCACGTTCTCTTCAAGATTACCGGCGTAGTCATCTTCCTGATTCTGCTCAAACCTTTTATCTATGTGGTAACACACTCAGGAACCACTGTCGCCCGGCAGCTTGCCAATGCGCATACGATTTTCAACATAGTGAACACGATTATCTTTTACCCATTCGTCAACCAGTATGTCCGCTTAATTGAGTGGCTCATTCCCGGAGATGTTTATGGCCCCGGTGTCAAGCCGCAATACTTGGACCGGAATATCCTGCATACTCCGGCTGCATTGATTGCCGCCACTCAGGAAGCTTTGAGGATGTGTGACATCTCCCGGGAAATGCTGCAGGAATCATTCCACGCATTTGTTGGCGCTGATCAAAAACTGATTGACAGTGTGATGCTGAAAGAAGAAACCCTCAACCACCTGGAAAAGGAAATCATTGTCTATCTGACCCAGGCAGCTGACAACCCCTGGTCCCACAAGCAGCACCGGAAAATCACCAACTTGCTCCACTCTGTCCATGATGTGGAACGTGTCGGCGACCTGTCCACAAACATTGCCGAGCTGGCAGAGGAGCGGATCCAGCATAATATCAGTTTCAGCGATACGGCCTTGGAAGAATTGAACACAATGTACTCCAAAGTTGAATCTGTCTATGCCCGGGCTATCGAGGTGCTCCGTACGGAAAGGGTTGAGGATGCAGAAAGCTTGATTCTGGAAGATGACGAAATTGACAACCTGGAGAAGCTCTACCGTAAAACTCACATCCGGCGCCTCAATGAGGGCAAGTGCCATCCTGAAGCGGGAGTGCTCTTTCTCGATGTGATCAGCACCCTGGAGCGGATTGCCGACCACGGCAACAACCTTGCTGAAGCCGTCACCGGCGCCTTGATGGCAACGGAGGAAGCTATCCAATAGGCAGATTGGGAAAAAGGCAGCGAAAAAGTGCCCATAGTTGATCGGGATGCCGCTCAACTATGGGCACTTTTTATCATCTCGTCACGAGATTGCTGGAATTACAAGATCAGTTGGAGCGCTCGATCTCTACCTCCAGGTAATCAACGTACCCTCCCACCGGCACCTGGCTTTTGCGCACCCTGACCACTACCTTCTCCACATCATATGCTGACAGGATTTGGTCAGCGATTGCTTCTGCCAATGATTCCACCAGGTTGAACTCCTGCTCTTCCGCAATCTCCTTGATTATGGTATAGGCGTCCACATAGTTGAAAGATAGTTCGGTGTCGTCATGGAGGTTCTGCAAGTCCGTATAGACTTCCAGATCAACGGCGAACTTCTGGCCCAACTCCTGTTCCACGGCAAAAGCACCATGATACCCATAGAAGACCATGTTTTTCAATACTATCTTATCCGACACAGCACTACCTCCTTGATTCCCCTTCATTACATCTTATGTAATTTCCCAGCCCCTGTGACAGCTGGCCGGGAACTTCCGGCAAGTATTGTTACTCGACACCTACTACCGGTTCCTGCTTTGGCTTGATAATCGGCTCCCGCTTCTTGTGCTCTTCCTCTTTGATGGCTGCCACCTGTTCAGGCACTTCGGCATCCGGTTCAGGCTCAGCGTCAGGTTCGGGCAATTCCCTGCCTTCCATGATCGCTTCAAAATCTTCCCTGCTGATGGTTTCCTTTTCCTTGAGCACTTCAACCAAAGCGTCCAAACGATCCCGGTTCTCAGTCAAAATATCCAAGGCTTTTTGATAACAGCCCTCGATGATATTCCGCACTTCGCTGTCGATCGACGCTGCGATTTGCTCGCTGAAGTTGCGGTCCCGGGAGATGTCCCTGCCTAGGAACACCAGATCTTCACCACCGGGATTGCCGAATGTCAAAGGACCCAGTTTTTCACTCATGCCCCATTCCATTACCATCTTACGTGCAATCTTTGTACTGCGTTCCAAATCATTTTGGGCACCGGTGCTGGATTCATTAAACGCCAGAATTTCTGCGGCCCGCCCACCCAGCATGGAGGTTAAATCAGTCAGGAGCTTGGACTTGGTCATGACATATCTTTCTGTTTCTGGGAGGTACATGGTATACCCTCCAGCCTGGCCGCGCCCAATGATGCTCACTTTGTGCACTGGATCAGCATCTGGGAGATAATACGACACCACTGCATGCCCCGCTTCATGGTAGGCAAATACCGCCACATCTTCTTCGGTAAGGACACGTTTTCTCTTCTCAGGCCCCATGATCACCCGATCGATGGCTTCTTCGCACTCAAGCATGGTGATTTTTTTCAAACCCTTGCGGGCAGCCAAGATTGCTGCTTCATTCAACAAATTCTCCAAATCGGCCCCTGAAAAACCGGGCGTCCTCTTGGCCAACACCTTCAGATCAACGCCATGCAGCGGTTTGTTCCGGGCATGAATCTTCAAGATCTCCTCCCGGCCGATCAGATCAGGCCGTTCCACCACAACTTTACGATCAAACCTGCCTGGGCGCAAGAGTGCTGGATCTAAAACATCAGGCCGGTTTGTTGCCGCCATCACAATAATACCTGAATTGATCTCAAACCCATCCATCTCCACCAGGAGCTGGTTCAAGGTCTGCTCACGCTCGTCATGTCCACCGCCCAGCCCCGCACCCCTTTGCCGGCCTACTGCATCCAGCTCATCGATGAACACCAGGCAAGGCGAGTTTTTCTTGGCTGTGTCGAACAGATCCCGCACGCGGGAAGCACCGACACCGACGAACATCTCCACAAACTCAGAACCGCTGATGCTGAAAAACGGCACACCAGCTTCGCCCGCAACCGCCCTGGCCAGAAGTGTTTTACCCGTACCGGGCGGCCCCACCAGCAGCACACCTTTGGGAATTTTGGCTCCCAATTCGGCAAATTTCTTTGGCTGCTTGAGGAATTCAACAATTTCAACCAACTCTTGTTTGGCCTCGTCTACACCGGCCACATCATTGAAAGTAACCCGGCCTTTTTCTTCCGAGTGCAAGCGGGCACGGCTCTTGCCAAACGAGATGGCCTTGTTGCTGCTGCCCTGCATTTGATTGAGGACAAACAACCAAATCCCGATAAAGACCACGAGAGTGATGATATTCGGCAGCAGAGCAATCCACCAGGATGTGCCTTGCGGCACCTGGGCCTCGACAATTACACCCTGTTCCACAAGCAGGTCGCTGATATCAGCCATCTTGCCTGCGGGAACCATTGACTGGAACCTGGTCCCATCTGCCAGAGTCCCTTCAATGCCTTGCTCGCCGATCAACACAGCGGTCTTTACTCGTTTATTCATTATTTCCTCAGTCAACTGGGTGTAGGTTAACTCCTTCACCATGTCAACAGATTGATACATACCTTGAATAACCATCACAAGAATGATGGTAATCAGCAAATAAAGGCTGATCTGACGCAGGAATTTATGCAACATACAACCTCCTTCCAAAATCGGTGTCCACTACAACAAACGGCTGTGACATTACATGGGAAACACCAGATGAACAATATAAAATTGCACTCATGTTCATTTATTATAGCACAGGCTGATCATGATGGCAATCTGCATCCCCCAATTTGATGCGCAGGACATCTTTAGTGCCGGGAACCACCCTTCCCTTTTCACTTCTGCGCACACCGCACAGCCAGATTATTTCTTCCTGATCACAGATGACAGGAAGATGATCCCGCAAATACCGGGGGATTTTGGCTTCAATCAAAAGATCCTTGACCTTCTTTTTCCCAGACTGGCCAAAGGCCCGCATCACATCTCCGGGCTGCCTTTTGCGGTAAACCAGGGGCAAATGCAGCCGGGCGATGTCAAAATCCTCTCCCTGATCGGCAACAGCATATTCAGGGCCCTTTGGCAATACCTCCGTGCAAATCTTAAACACGCCCGCCGTGACTTCACCCGAGACCGGGAGCGTCCCCGGTTCCCACGCAGGGAGCTGTGGTTCACCGAATATTATAGTATTTGGCTCACCAATCACTGTTAAGAGGGGTAATTTATAAGTAAAGCGGTCATTATTCAAAACCAAGGCCCGTAAACTTTCAACCTGCTCAAATGCCGCCCAGTAGCCGCTTTGCCGGGCCATGGCGATTAGGCTCTGCAGAACCCGGCGTTGAAAGGCCAGGGACAATTGGCAGAACTCTTGCCTTCGCAGATGCAGAGCTCCATACCTCACATATGCCAGTTCTGGAAGCATCCGCTCAGCCTGTTGTGTCAATTCCGCGTCATCAGCCTGGACTATCTCCGCCAATTGTGCCAACTGATGACGGAATCTGGGATTATACTCGGCTTCAATAAGGGGAATCAACTCCAACCGCAGTCTATTGCGTTCAAACTCAGGGCTGAAATTGGAGCGGTCGTGATAATAAGTCAAGCTAAAGGCATCACAGTAGGCTATGATCTGATCTTTGGCAAAGGGCAGCAGCGGCCGGATATAGCGATCCCGCATGGGTTTCATGCCGGACAAGCCCGCCAGGCCGCTGCCGCGCATCAGATGCAGCAGCACGGTTTCCGCCTGATCATCTTTATGATGCCCAAGCGCAGCCTTGGTATAACCATGTTTTTCCATACACTCCTCAAGCAGGCGGTAGCGCACTTCCCGGGCAGCGGTTTCCACAGAGACTCGGTTCTCCCCGGCGTAAGCATTGACGTCATATTGATACGCATAAAAAGACAGGCCAAGCTCTTTGGCATAAGCGGCAACAAAACAGGCTTCCTCTTCAGCCTCAGGGCGGAGCATATGGTTTAAATGAAAGACTCCCAACGGGGCAACCTGCGCCCGCCACAACAGATGCAGCAATGCAATTGAATCAGGCCCGCTGCTAACTGCTGCCAATACCTTGTCATGCGGCTCAAGCAGTTGGCGGGCCTTGATGTTGGCGGCAAATTCTGTCAGCAGATCGACACTCACACGCTCTAACTCCTTTGATAAGGATGAATCTCCGGATCATTGCGGATTAGCTTGGCGACCAAAACCATCATGTCATCAACCACTCCGCCGCCGGCTGCGTCAATGCTCTGCAGAAGCAGTTGGTTGGCCAGCTCTTGGCAGCTTAATCCATTGTCGCTGCGCCTCAAGATGCTGCAGAGCCACTGCTCTTTGTTAACAACCTGGCGCTGGAATTCCAGCACGCCGTCGGTAATCATAATCAAGTAGTCACCCTCATAGAGCAGCCGCCGCTCCGGTTCGATTTCCACATGGTTGAGTATCCCTACCGGCAGGGCATGGTTCTGGACCACTTCTACATCACGGCCCCGCTTGATGAAGCTGGCGGCAGCCCCGATTTTCAAGAATTCCAACTGGCCTGATTCCAGGTCGACAATCACAAAATCAATCGTGGTAAAGGTATCATTCATGCTGCGGCACAGCAAAACTTGATTGATGATTTTGACCGCCAAACCGGGTTCATAGCCAATCCGAATCATCTTCTCCAGCAGCTTGATTGCTGCCAGGCTGCAGCTGGCCGCCTCCTCACCCGTACCCATGCCGTCACTAATCAACAACCCCACTCGATTTGCCGACAGCGCAAAGATGGCATTGCTGTCGCCTGATACTTGGCCTTGAGCGATCTTGGCAGTCTTTACATCTACAACATACCGCGCTTTGGTGGAAATGTCAAATCCGCATTGGCCGGAGACCAGGCATCTCCGCCTTGTTACAGCAAAGTTGCCCCCCAAAAGCTCACTGCATTCTCTGGCAACCTGATCGCACCACCTGGCACCGCATAGAGTGTGGCATTTGCCCGATATCAGGTAGCTTCCATTATGGAGCAGGGCTGTCAACTCTTTCAGTTCGGCTGAATCCAGGTTCTGCCACAGTTTTTCTTCGATCGCTTCCGCGAACTCTACCTCTGTACTCAGCTCGGCCCTCAACTGAGCTATGATCTGGGCAAGGTTTTCCAACTGCTGAGCAACAAATGTGCTGTCTTCCAAAACTGCCGCCAATTCTTGAAAGACCTGTGCGAACTGTTCCACCCGCGTCTCTAGGATTTCCTGAGCCCGGGCTGCATGGGAAGCTTGCCTGAGAGCATACCTTTTCGTCCCGGGAAGCAGCCGCTCCAACTGCCGCAGCCGCTGGGAAGGTGTCAAGTAAATGGCAACTGCCGCCAAAGTCAGCATGATCAGGTACTGCACTGTTTCAGCCTTGACCGGAACGCCAAAGGCTAGCAAATACCCTGCCAGGCTTGCAAACAACAATCCGAAAGGCAGATGCGCCGTAAAACCTGCTATTACTGAGACCACAGCCACCAGTACCGATAATTCAAGCGGAAGCTTTAACAAAAGGCAGATCAGGGTGAACATGGGGCCGACGAGCAGGGCGAGCCCGGCCTGGCCAACCCGGGCAGCCGCCAGGACGAGATAGAACATGATTAGAATCCGCAGGGGAAACTGGTAAACCATCAGGTCTGTTCCTAGGAAAATGGCAGTCAACAGCAGCCCGGCTTGGAACTCTTTTACATCCAGGGCGTAGCTCCGTTTTTTGTGCGCAAAAACCGAAAACATGCTGTAAGCGGCAACTGCAATCACTGCTTCGCTTAAGGCTGAAAACCAGATCATAGGATAACTGCTCCCAAGCCAGCGAATGGTCAAGGGCGCTCTAACCAGCAGAAAACTGACAAGCAGCCAGAATACCCAGTAACTGTTTTTCTGGCGCATTTTCTGATTCACACCAACCAGCCAGACCAACAGGGTGGCTGCATAGTACGGATAAATCACCGGCCCGGATTCGGCCGCCAAGGAGGCGTAACCGGCGGCTACTCCAAGAGCCGCCCATCCCGGCCGGGGGCGGGGGCTCCGGTAAACAGCTGCCAGATATGCCAGGCCAAAAGGGAGCAGTTCGTCCAACAAAAGAGCGCGGGAAAGAAAAAAACCAATTAATATGGTTGTCACCGGAATTTTTAGTGAAAACGACAGCGGCCGAGCCCTCGCTTTCGAACTGCGTCTAACTTCCAGAGGCACTACCCGGTACTCATGGGCGCTTGACTCGAGGTGTTTCACCTAAACCATCCCCTGTGCGCATATATTACGCACAATATATCACACCCTGGGACATTTCTCTGTCGAACAAGCTTGGATAAAAAAAAACAAATCCCTGTACAATTCCAGGGATTATCGGAAAATATGGTAGCGGCGGCTGGACTCGAACCAGCGACACTGCGGGTATGAACCGCATGCTCTGACCACCTGAGCTACGCCGCCATGACAAATTTTATTATACCCATCGTGAACAGTTTCGTCAAGTGCTTTTTGCTTGCGTGCAGCCGTTTTTTGGTGTAGGATTATACTAACAATTCCAGGAGGTTAGATCCATGTCCGGCTCCATATTCGGCAAGCACTTTACGGTAACAACCTGGGGAGAGTCCCACGGCCCAGCCATAGGCGCCGTAATCGACGGGTGCCCGGCTGGCGTCAAGCTTGATCAGGAATTGATTCAGCGCGATCTGGATCGGCGCAGGCCCGGCCAATCCCGTTATGCCACGCCCCGCAGCGAAGCAGATCAGGTTCAAATCCTGTCCGGTGTGTTTCACGGGTACACTACCGGAACCCCGGTATCAATCCTGATCGCCAACCAGGATCAGAAACCAAGCGACTACGATTACTTGTCAGCAGTGTTTCGTCCCGGCCATGCCGATTATCCATACCAGCAGAAGTACGGCATCCGTGATTACCGCGGAGGCGGAAGGGCTTCAGGGCGTGAAACAGCCGCTCGGGTAGCAGCGGGAGCTGTTGCCAAACAGCTGTTGGCCGAATTCCAAATCGAAATCACGGCCTATACTTATGCCATCGGGGCAATTGAAATCAATCCTAATCGTTTTACTCCCGGCTTGATTATATCCCATCCTCTGGCGATGCCTGATCCGGAAGCCGCCGCCCAAGCATCGCAGTTTTTGGACCGGATGGCGGAAGAGAAAAACTCAGTGGGTGGGGTTGTTGCGTGCACCGTCACAGGAATGCCTGCCGGTCTCGGTGAGCCTGTATTTGAAAAACTCGATGCCATGCTTGCCAAAGCCCTCTTCTCCATTGGAGCAGTCAAAGCCGTGGAAATCGGCAGCGGCATCCAGGCTGCCCGGATGCTCGGCAGTGAGCACAATGATTGGTACCAATACCAAGATGACGGCACCCTCTTAAAAAAGACCAATCATGCCGGAGGCATCCTCGGCGGAATCAGTGATGGCTCCCCACTCAAACTCAAGGCCTATTTCAAACCGACTCCCAGCATCGGGCAAGAGCAGCGGTCAGTAAACACATCGCAAGAGAACATCAGCTTTGCCATCACCGGCCGCCATGACCCGGTAATCGTCCCCCGGGCAGTGGTGGTGGTTGAAGCGATGGTTGCCCTTACACTCGCCGATTATCTTTTGATCGGGGCAACCTCCCAAGTTGCCAACTTGAGGCGGTTGTATAAAGGATAACCAGCTACTGCCGGCACACAGTGGCGACAATTCGCGGCTGGCCGATTTTGCCATCAATCAACCGGGCAACAGGCCTGGCTGCAAGCCAGCACACTACCAAACCGCCGAGAGCAGCCAGGGCGGAAAAAGCTTCAGCGCCTGTTAAGTTATAGGCCAGGAAATACCCTAAGAACAAACCGAGAGAGGGCAACCCATACAGGGCCAGCATCGTTTGGACAATCCCTTTCGCAGGGTATTCGACCATGATTGTATCCCCGACTTCAGCCTTGATGTTCAAATCCAGTTTGAACACTCTTTCGTCCGCCTGCTCCCGGGGAGTCAGGCGGATACATCCCCTGCAGTTACCGCAGGCTTCACTGGGGTTGGTAAACTTGACCCAGGCCTGATTACCATCAATCTTCACAATTTCACCCAGCCGGCGCATGCCCCTCTTCCTTTCTACAGCACCAGATGATAAAAAGCGGCCCAACACCGCTTTTTATGTTTGATCCAAGCTCGTCAGTTGTTCCGTGAATATGTCGAGTTCACACAAAAGCTCCTCATCCACCCAGTGGATGCAAGACTCGCAGCTTCGTTCCACAGCTTCTGTTTCCCGTTCGTATTCGCTGCATGTCTCGCCGACTAGCTTCATCTGCTCTTTGCTCGGCACGGTGCCCCTCCTAATCCTGTTTTAGGATAGTTTAACCATCCCGGGCCGGAGCTAATCACATACCCGCCAGCCGGTACTGACGGCCAGATTCTGGATGGAATTACCTGTTATCTGTCAGCACCTGCCTGACGGCTTCTTTTATGGCATTGCTCGTCACTGTAGCCCCACTGTACACATCCACATCAGGGCTCTGGGCTTCGATAATTGCCGGTATGACCCTGGAGATGGCACCTGCTGCAACAAACGGCGTATCATTGTGTTCCACAACTTCGATTTCCGCGATTTCGCCGCCAACAATGGTTACCGCCACCGTTAACGGGCCGCCAAAACTATCGGTACTGGCAGTATACACTCCATCCGATATGACACCGGGGATTGACAGCCAAAAATAAACCGAAAGCCCTACAACGACAATTAACAAGACTAAACTGATTCTTGTGCGTTTAACAAGATCAAGCACTCGCCTAATCTCCTTCCGTCAAAATCTCCCCTAAGTCGTTTCACTAATAAATGGGGGCTCTCCTGAAAATCAGGAGAGCATCTTTTGGTTTTTCGTCATTTCATAAACCTGCAGGGCATCCTTGTCCCCCCGCCCTGAAAGATTGACTACAATCACCTGATCCTTTGCCAGGGTTGGGGCGAGCTTGATAGCGTAAGCAACCGCATGGGCACTTTCCAAAGCCGGAATAATACCTTCAATCCGGGACAATGCCCGAAAAGCATCCAGTGCTTCCTGGTCAGATACAGTGACATATTCCGCCCGCTTAGTAGCATGGTAGAAGCTGTGCTCCGGGCCTACGCCTGGATAATCCAGGCCTGCCGCTATCGAGCTGGTAGTCTCCGGTTCCCCGTTTTGATCAATGATTACATAACAGCGGAATCCATGAATCACCGCAGGGCTGCCGTGGGTAATCGCTGCCGCGTTCTCGCCAACCTTCGTGCCCTTTCCGCCGGGTTCCACGCCAATGAACTTAACCTCGCTGTCGCGGTAAAATGGGGCAAACAGGCCAATGGCGTTGCTGCCCCCTCCCACACAGGCGACCAGATAATCAGGATAACGTCCAAACTGCTCAAGAGCCTGCGTTTTGGTCTCTTCCCCGATCACTGCCTGAAAGTCACGGACAATGTCCGGGTATGGATATGGCCCAACAGCAGAACCCAACATATAGTAGGTATCACGGTAATTCGCCGCATAGTCCTCTAAAGCCGCATCAACAGCTTCTTTCAACGTACGGTTGCCGAATTTCACCGGGACAACCTCTGCCCCCAAAAGTTCCATCCGAAAGACATTCAAGGCTTGGCGCCTGGTATCTTCCTCTCCCATGTAGACGACACAATCCATACCGAAAAGCGCACACACAGTCGCTGTGGCAACTCCATGCTGCCCTGCCCCTGTCTCGGCAATCACCCTTTTGATACCCATCCGCTTGGCCAGCAAAACCTGGCCGATGACATTATTGATTTTGTGGGCACCGGTGTGATTGAGATCCTCCCGTTTCAGGTAAATCTGGGCTCCGCCAAGATTCTCGCTCAGGCGGCGGGCATGGTACAGTGGGCTCGGGCGGCCCACATAGTGCTTCAGGTAATAGTTCAGCTCCTCGTAGAATTCAGGATCGGCTTTTGCCTTTAAATAGGCTTCTGCCAGGTAATCCAGGGCTTCCTTCAAGGCATCGGGGACAAACTGCCCGCCGAACTCTCCAAAATACCCTGGTCTCTGCTGATCCTTTACCCCGTCCACACCACTCTGCTCAACTCCACTCAACTCGACTCTGTTCAACTCAGCTTTGCTCATCTCATCTCTCCTCTGCTATTCTTGTTCTAAAAGCTTTTCCCGATATTACTTTGCCACAAAACCACAAAATCCTGCAAGTCTGTAAAACTTGGGCTGCGGCCATGGCGGACATAAAAACCGGAGCTTGCCGATGCCAAAGCCAGGGTCTCCGCCAGCGGAAGCTTCAACAGCATCCCTAGACAAAAACCGGCATTGAAATTGTCCCCTGCACCGGTGGTTAATTTTGGCTTTTCACAATAAGGGCCGGAGACTGCCGCCAGTTCTTGATCGCACACAGCCGCACATGCCCTGACTGAATGCACCACAACACCCCACAGCCTAAGGTTTCTGCTCAAAGCTTGAGTTATTTCACCCAGTGCCCTTTCTTCGCAAGGCTGGAGCAGCTCAATCTCCATGGCCTTGGCAACTTCAGCGGCTTCTTTAAGATTAAGCCCTAAAACAACCCGGTAATACCTGGAAAATCTCCGCAAGAACTCCATTGCCTGCTTGATATCTTCTTTACTTCGCTTTTCCGGGTCCGCCAGATCAACAAAGAGATAAGGCTGTTTTGTAAACTCTACGGTTCCCAGAAACTGATACAGCTTCTCCCACAGATCATTCATGTACGGTGTCATGGTCCAGTTCACAGTCACTACCAGATCCGCTTCCGCGAACAATTCTCTCAGCATCTCCAGGCTTAAGCCTGCAGTCAGGTTTTCCCAGGTAATCTCGTTAAGGGAGGTCAGCTTACCAAGCAGGATCTTGCCGTCAAGAAATTCCACTGCATCTGTCCGGCCGGGATTGGCAAAAGACACCACATACCTGCAGCGCTGGACAAATTCATGAAAGGTGGGATCGATCTCAGGTGTCCCCAGAGCCCCCAAATAGGAAACCTGCTGCCCGGTTGCGGCCAAGGCGTTGGCCATAATCGGCCCGTTGCCGCCAATTTTGACAAGTTTTGGCACCAACTCAATATTGGTACTCAGGCCGGCACTGCGCAGAATCCTTTCTCCAAACTGGGTTATGGTCTCAAGCCGATCGTAGCTGGAAACGGAATAGCGTTTGTTCACTACCTCAATGATTTGATCCACAAACCCGTCAAACCCAGCAGTGATCCGGAAACAGAACCCGGCAGATTTAGCCTGCAGGGAACTGGACAACTGCTGAAGCGTAAGCGCCAAGCTCTCAGTATTCATAGCTACCTACCTCTGCTGTTTTTTAATCAATCAGGAAAATGACTGCAAAACGTGCCAGGAAATCATAAGCCGCCAATGCCTGCAGAATCTGGTCAGCGGCTTCATCGCTGATGATCACGCTGGTCCTGGCCGGTTCCACCACCCCGGCCGCCTTGACAACCAATGGGACTGCCAAGGGGTAATCTGGATCCACGGCAACCCGATCCAGAAGCTCAGGCGTAAGCTCATTGCCGTAGCCAGCCAAACCCACATGCTGCAGGAAGTCATAAGTTGCCGATATCCCGCCGTAAATCAGCTGGCCCGATTCCGACCAGATCCGGGGACTCATGCCCCGGCCCACACCCAGCCCTCTGGCATCAACCACCAGACCGGTGTATACTTGCCCGTAGGTGGCGATCCGCTCTTCCCAAAACTGGCGGATTGCTGTCAGGCTCGTATCAACCTGCGTTATTTTCAAAGCGTCCCACCAATAACTGGCTTCCTGATCGGCACTGAGGCACAGATATGCTTCTGCAGCATTGTCAGGAACGAAGAACTCGATTCCCACATTATACCAGCGATTGGGAATACCAAGCCCGCGCTGCACTGCAGATTGGCCGATCTGTTCTCCATCACCGCCGTACAGTTCAATGACCAGGGTAACAATTGCATTCGGTTCACTGGCTTTCAGATCCAAAGCAATCCGATAGCTGGCATTGGCCTCAAGGCGCAGGCGCTGCCGATACGGTTGTTCCGGGCCTACCGGCAGAAGTGCTCCCTGGGCTGAAACTGTCTGGGCAACCATCCCTGTCAGGCACAACAGGGCAAGTATTACAATACCGACTCGCGGGGACACAGCCACGCCTCCCTTCCTTACTTTTATTCGCCCCTCCGGGCAAGTTTCCTTTCCACTGACAAGATTCACCATTATTGACAGGGGCTGCATCTGATGTTAAGGTTTATGTGTCTAACTGATATTAGTTAGGGTGTTGTATGCAATGCGGAACCATTTACAACAATTCGCTACTGCAACTGTGATCGTGGCTGCCCTGATCTTCAGCGGCTGCTCCTTTTCGCTGCTGCCCGGTTCTGATTCGGTGATTGGCGGCGATCCAAGGCCGGATCCCGGATCTGAACCCGGCGCAAGCCCCAGCCCTGATCCCGGCTCGGATCCATCTCAACCAGGCCCCGGCCACATAGTCCCGCTGACAGACGGGTTTGACTTCCCAGTGGGAGACCGCAACGGCAAAGGTTGGGGCGTCACCGGATATGGCTTTCTTGAATGGAGCAATTACAGCGGCACATGGCATCCCGGTGAGGACTGGAACATGTACGGTTCTCCCATGGCTGATCTGGGCAAACCTGTCTACGCTGTGGCCAACGGCATTGTGCGGTTCTCCGGTTTCAACTCTACCCAGGGCAACATCATTATGGTTGAACACCATCTGCCTGATGGGAGCACAGTTTGGTCCCAGTATGCCCACCTGCAGCAGCGGTGGGTAGCGGAAGGGGAGATTGTTGGGCGCAGACAGATTATTGGCACAGTTGGGCGGGGCCCAAACAACACCTTTTCACCTCACCTGCATTTTGAAATCAGGATCAAATATCTACCGCAAAACGGCTGGCCCCGCACAAACGGCCAGGCCTGGCCCAAATCCAAAGTGTTGGAATACTATGCGGATCCTACAGTGTTCATCAACTCCCACAGACCCGAAACTTAACCTGCCTTTTTTTGCTGCCTTGGCGTATAATATAGGAGAGGGCAAAAAGGAGGCAGCTGACTGTGAAGTTGATCAAAGATTACCTCATGGCTGATTTGACATCGCTGGGAGTGGGCGGGCCTGCTGACTTGCTGTGCAAACCCGAATCCATACCGGAAATTCAGGCCGCCCTTAAATATGCTCGAGAGCATAACCTGCCTGTGACAATTATCGGCTATGGTTCAAACCTGTTGGTTACCGATAAGGGCATTCGCGGCCTTGTTATCCAGCTGGCTGAGAATTTTGCCAAAGCTGCTGTCTCCGGTACGAAAATCAGGGCTGCAGCCGGATGCCTTTTCAGTTCACTCAGCAAATTGGCCTGTCATCACAGCCTGACGGGATTGGAATTTGCCGTAGGGATACCCGGCAGCCTTGGCGGCGCCATTTACATGAATGCAGGAGCTTATGGTGGTGAAATTGGGCCGCTGATCGAGGAAATCACCTGGGTGACTGAGGACAAAACCGGGGTCTGGAGCAAGGCTGATTTCAACTACAGTTACCGCCACAGCCGCGTCCAGACCGACAAAGTAATCGTGGTGGAGGCGGTTATTCAGCTCAAACCCGGCAACAAAAAGGAGATTCTGGAGAAAATGAAGGAACTGCAGGCAAAACGCCACGAACTCCAGCCGCTGGATCAACCAAGTGCCGGCAGCACCTTTAAACGCCCGCCGGGCCTTTATGTTGGCCCCATGATTGAAGGGGCCAACCTGAAAGGGTACAAGATCGGCGGTGCGCAGGTGTCCCCCAAACACGCCGGGTTCATAGTCAACACCGGAGGCGCCACCGCCCAGGATGTGTTGGACTTAATCGCCCATATTCAAAAAACCATCAAAGACATGTATGATGTGGATCTCCAGCCAGAACTGCGGATTGTAGGGGAAAAATAAACATCAAAAACCAGACCCAGTCTGGTTTTTCCTTATTAATAGAAAAATGGCGGAACCGACGGGACTTGAACCCGCGATCTCCGGCGTGACAGGCCGGTATGTTCACCAACTACACCACGGTTCCCCATTGGTGCGGAAGAAGGGACTTGAACCCTTACGAGATTGCTCCCACAAGGCCCTCAACCTTGCGCGTCTGCCAGTTCCGCCACTTCCGCAATAGCTTTGGAGCCGATGACCGGACTCGAACCGGTGGCCCCTTCCTTACCATGGAAGTGCTCTACCTGCTGAGCTACATCGGCACTGATACTTTACTGGAGCGGTAGACGAGTCTCGAACTCGCAACCTTCGCGATGGCAACGCGATGCTCTACCAATTGAGCTACTACCGCTGGTGGGCGAAACAGGACTCGAACCTGTGGCCCCCTGCATGTGACGCAGATGCTCTACCAGCTGAGCTATTCGCCCGGCAATTACAAAGTATATCAGGTACTTAGGCAAAAGTCAATACCCTGTAAGAAGGCATTGCGGGCTTGTCTAACAACTGCCTCGAATGCAAATTTTTGCAGGATCAATGACTCTATCCGTACCATGACTACATTCCTTACAACTATAAACCCAAGTACACGGGATTGTACGTGACGACCGATGGTGAAAAGAACTAAAGTTTGTTAACTTACCACGATTTCCCCAGGCTCGGTCAAACAAAGAGCGGCTTGCAGTTCAAGCCGCCCTTTTTTAATTACACTTCAGAACCTGTAGCTTCGAGGTATCAATCACCAAATCCGCCTGCTCCCGCACCCCGAAGTGGCTGAAATATTCATCTTCCTTCGGGATCCACTCCGTGATGAACCGTTCCAGAAGCTCTTCCCCGCTGCGCCGGCGGATCCGCTCCAACTGGATATCCTTTGCGACCGTCATAAAAATCTTGAGGTGATAGTGCCCGATCAGCGCAGGGTGCATACTGTAGACTCCCTCGACGATGTTCACAGGTTTGGGAGCCACCCGGACCCAACCGGCCAACCTGCCCAGCCGGCAGTCAGATATCTGATAGGAAAAACCATCAGCCAAACTGATCTTTTCCAAGACCTCCGCTTTGAACCGTTCATAGTCCACATTGCCGCCTGTTTCCGCAAGCCTGGCCTCGGTTCGCTGCCGGGACTGGAGGAAGAAATCATCCATGTGGAACAGATTGGCATCGTAATGATTCCGGAGCCGTTCGGCCAGTTCCGTTTTACCGGCGCCGCTGTTTCCGTCAATCGCGATGATGACCAATGGGTTCTCGGTTATCAACCGATCAAGGCGTTTGAACAGCTGGAGGTAATGTTCTTTTGCAACTGGCATACACACCCTCCTTTTGAGGCCCCTCTAAACCTTGATGCTCTTCCATTTGCCGGAATTATAGCGCAGCAGTATCAATGCTGAACGTAAGACCTGGTCGGTGACTAAGGCAATCCAAGCCCCCATCAGGCCCCATTGAAACACATTGATATTGATCATCGCCAAACCCGGCCTGATTAGCAGTACCGTAATAAATATGATGATGGCAATAGCTCGTGTATCACCAGCACCGCGCAGGGCACCGGCAAGGATAAACTGGGAGGACTGGAACGGCTGGGTAAGCGCCACCAGCTTCAAAATCCTGGCACCCATGGTAATCACTTCCTCTTCCTTGGTGTACCAGGAGACGATCTGCCTGCCAAAGAAAAAGAAAGTGATGCCCAACAAAACCGAGACCATCATGCCCAGCATCCTGGTCCGCCTGGCGTATGCCTGGGCCATATCCGGCCTTTTCTTGCCCAGGCTTTGCCCAACCAAAGACGTTGCAGACACAGCAAACGCCTGCCCGTTCATGAACGATAAGGCTTGAATATTCATCCCGATCTGATGGGTGGCATAAGGCACCGTTCCCAAGGAAGCCACTGTCTTGACAAACATAATGGCACCAGCCCGCATCAGCAGTTGTTCGATCATGGCTGGAAATCCTATACTGACTATGCTTTTCATAGTCTTGAATTCAGGCTTGAAGCCTGCCCGGGGCTGCAGGTGAATATAGTGCCTCCCCCGGAGCACGACGATCAAGGCCATCACAAACGCAACCGTCTGCCCAATTACAGTTGCCAGGGAAGCCCCGGCCACCCCCCATCTGGGAAAACCGAACTTACCGTAGATCAAAATGTAGTTGAACACCACATTGGCAACATTTGAGATCAAGTTGTAAGTCATTGTGATCCGGGAACTGCCAACGCCCCTCAGTGCAGCGGTAAAGGTGCTGGTCATGGCCAAAAACACAAAACCGGCCATCTGGATTTTCAAATAAATGGTGCCGCCGGCTAAAGTCTGTTCGTCTGCTGCACCCATGAATCTAATCAGCGTTTCAGAATAAACAAAACCGACAACGGCTGCTATAGTCCCGAAAATCGTTGTCAGCAAAAGCGCCTGGCGCAAAACCCGGTTTGCCCGTTCAGGATCGCCAGCCCCTTTAGCCCGGGCAATTAAGGCTGTCGCTCCCACATTCATGGCCATAAACATTGTGGCCATCAGAAACTTAGGTTGAACCGTCAAACCAACGGCGGCAATCGCCCATGGCCCGAGCTGTCCAACCATCATCATATCGGCCATCGATGTCAGCTGTGTCAGTGTAAACTCGACAAACGCCGGCCAAGCAATCCGCACCACATCTTTATAAAGCATTTTTGAGCTTACGTCCGGAGGCAATTGCTTGCTTACCCTGCTGTACTGGCCATAGTCGTTGGTGTCATCGCCCCGTTCAACCAAATCCAGAGCCAGCTTCACTTGTTTTTCTGCACCAGATTGCTGATTAGTTTCCATCGCATCCATATCCTTTATAAAATATTCAACTATAAACCCTTAGAATATATTATAGCACCTGCCCCGGCCAAAGTCTATCGGGCAGGCCCTTAAAGGCTGCCAACTAAGCTTGGATCACCTGCCTCGGCAGCATCCAGCACTGAACCCACAGCACTATCCACAAGCTGCGGTGAAATCGGGATCGGCATATTTTCCAGTTTCATCCGCAGCTGCGGTTCTTTTGCTGCTGTCAGAATCCGCACCCGATGCCCCTCGCCAAAGCCGGGCAGGTCTTTTAAGGCAATGGGCAGCCCAAACTTGAGCAGGAACTGCTGCATGCCCTTGGCAACTGCCAAGGCCAACTCCCTTCCAGACAGATGCCCCGGATCCTGCTTGATCAGCCCATGATCAGCATATATCCTGCCAAGCGCCTCCAGTTGAGGCTCAATTGCTGATGCGAATAAAACCGCATAGTATGGGTTAAGCATGCCGCAGGCCCGGCCGTGGCTGGCAATGTCCACCAGCGAAAAGCTGTTCAAATGCGGGCCGTTGGTACTGCCGATCATAATCGCCAAGGCGCCCAAATCTGTTGCCAGCCCAATGGCTTTGCGGCCTTCCCGGCTGCCGGGATTTGCCTGCACAATCTCGGCACCCTGGAGCAGCAGAGGCAACCCTGTTCTGATCAGTTCCTCAACCACCGGATATCGTTCTGCATCAGCGGCTTTGATCCCAAAAAACACTTCCACAAGATGGCTCATCCCATCCATAATCCCGTCAAACGTGACGTCAGTGTCAACGGAGATTGTCACATCGTAATCAAACAGTGCCCGGGCAGGCATCAGTGCTTCGTCCACGATCAGCTTCTTTTGTCCTTTCGCCAAATCGGTCACATTGGCGTACTTTGTCAGGTGAGCCCCGGAACCGGCAGCAGTCTGCACCGCAATTGTCGGAACTAAGCTGCCGCGTTCCCGTTCCAGAGCTTCACTCACCAATCCGGTGCCAAAAAAGCGTTCAACCCCTCCACCAAGGCTGGCTGCGGCGACTGCCGCTTTTACTGCATCGATGGTACTGCCGCCGCCTACGGCTACCACCACATCCGATTTAGTCTGCCGTATCTCACCGGCTATCCGGTGGACATCTTCCACAGGAGTATTTGGCTGTGCCCCCAAGGTAGAATTGACAAGCAATCCCTCGGTTTTTAGGCTTTGAACCACCCGCTGTAGAACGCTCCGGGTATGAGCGGTATTCCCCACAACCAGGGCATTCTCCCCCAGATCCGCAGCAATTGGCCCAACTCTGTCCAGCACACCTGATCCAAACACATACGCTGTTTTCTGAAAACTGGCAAGCAGTTCTTCAGCTTTCGTTACCAATCCTTGATCCATCCTGTCTTCCTCCTGGTTTAACAGTTGCCCAGATAGACGTACTCCAGTTCCATTCGGGCAAGATCCGCCAGTTTGTGCAGTGCACTGACATCTGTAGGAGTTTGATCCTGGTATTTGTACCGGGGGAAAAACCGCGTCAGATGCAGGGGTATGTCCCTCCTGACACCAGCCAGCCAGCGAGCCAGCGCCTGGATCTCAGCCTCAGTGTCATTCTCCCCGGGAATGACCAAGGTCGTAACCTCGACATGGCAGTATTCCGCCGCCAAGGTAATAGCCCGCTTCACCGTCTCCAGATCGCCACCGACTTTCCGGTAAAACTGATCGTTAAAAGCCTTGAGATCAAAATTGACAGCATTGATCAGCGGCAGGAGCTTCTCCAGCGGCTCCCGGCAGCAGTAGCCGTTGCTCACCAGCACATTGTGCAAGCCATACTCATGGGCCAGTTCTGCACAATCATAGACAAATTCATAGCCCACCAACGGCTCATTATAGGTGTAGGCAATTCCAACATTGCCCCTGCTTCTAAGTTCCAGCGCCAGCCGCACCACCTGTCTGGGTGAGAGTTCCCGCCAACCCACTCCATTTTTGGTGGCTGTGGAGATTTCCCAATTCTGGCAAAAGGGGCAGCGCAAATTACAGCCAAAACTGCCGATTGAAAGAATCATGCTTCCCTGGTGAAAATGATACAGCGGCTTCTTCTCAATCGGATCCAAGGCCAGAGATGTAATCAGGCCGTAATTAATGGCTTTGATCAGACCGCCAACGTTTCCCCGGGCCCGGCACAGGCCGACCTGGTTTGGCCCCAGGCGGCAGCGATGCGGGCATATTTCACAGACTGCCTTGTTCACGTATGGCGCACCACCTCAAAGCGGGAAATCTGATATGGCTCATCAGGTGCAATCCCCGCCTTCAAACAAGCAATTCGCAGCTGTTCTTCAGCCGTATCAACACCATCCAGATCAGGCAGCAGCAACCCGCGCCTTCTTCCCGCACTGACAATCACTCCATACCGCTTGGGATCCAACTGCTCCTTTGATTCCACCGGCTCAGGGTCGCCAAGAACATCCACTTTGTACTCCAAATAGGGCAGTTCATCTTCACTGACAGGAGCAAAGCGGGGGTCCTCCATGCCGGCACTGACTGCATTGCGGATGATCTCTTCAGCCACACACCCGGTAGTGGGAGCGATGGTCCCGATGCATCCTCGCAGCTGTTCGCCGACATGCAGTGAAACAAACACGCCCGCCCGCCTTGTCAAAAGCTCACGGCTCAGCCCATCCGGCTTGGGCAGCATGCGACGGTGCCTGACGTAATTCTCCAATGCCATTCGAGCCAGCGCCACATACTCATCTTCGCCGCACTTTGCTCCGCTTTGAGCATGTTCCTGCCCTGTGTTGCTGCCGGTTATCTGAAAAGCAGCAACAGCGTACCCTACCCCAAATGGCCCCTCATAAGAGAGGAGCCTTGGATCGATTGCCTTGCCCTCCAACGCTCCGGCAAGCATGACAAACGGCCTTAGGCCGCACTCGGCAGCAGCCTGGCAAAAGGATTCGCTTAAGTCCAAAAGCTGATGCAGATTACCTGTGCGCATGACGTCAGTTACTCTCTGATCAAAAGCAGGCCCTTCTTCTGCAAACCCGTAGGGCCCATCTTCCTTTAGCTTGTGGGACAGATCGCCGCTGGCAACCACCACAATCCGTTTGCCTGCAACCTCCGCCGCCCGGGCAATCAACTCTCCAAACCGGTAGTGCACCGATAATGGTAATCCTGAAATCGAAATCCTGACAGCTTTGTAATCATTGCAGTACAGATTGATGAAGTAAAGGGGAATCATACTGCCGTGATCAAGCCTTGGATTCCGCTCCCCATCTGTGCCTGCCGGAATGCCCTGTTGTTCACTTAAGCGTTCCAGCTGATCTGCAAATTCCTGATCGTAATCAACGTTGATTTGCACTTGAGGGCTGCCGAACATCCCAAAGTCCCCTACCGCCGCCCTACCGGGGGAAATGTGGATATAATCTGCGTATGCTACCGAATGGGGCGTTAAAATCACAATCGTTTCCGGCCTGAGCGCAGCAACCGCCTTGCCAATTGAATGATAGCCATCGATGGTGGCTTGGATTTTCTGTTCCTGGCCCCTGCCAATCTGTGGTATGATCAATGGGGGGTGCGGAACGATAAAACCACCAACAAGTGCCATTACTGATTCCTCCCTTTAGGTATTTGCATGCAGGCTGATCCATGCCTGCTTGTCGATACACATGGCCTTGTTATATCTCATTTCTATGCAAGGTTGATTATTCCTTGATATCAAACAGAATCATCAGGAGAGGGTATTGCATGGTTAGTCTGCCTTTAGGGGATTTAGTGGAAGCGTATTTTTTGCAGAGGCTTAACCGGTTCATGATCCGCTGCCGTCTGGTGCTACTTCTCTAACGATGGGTTTTCCCGTTCCATGAAAATCACATCGTGAACCTTGCCGTCAGGATCTGTCCAGAAATCTTTCTCGAACCGGGTTTCCTTAAAACCCAGCTTCTTATACAGGTTGTATGCCCGCAGATTGTCCGCCAGAGTATCTAGTTCGATCTTCTTGAGCTGAAAACAGTCAAACAGGTAATCCATGAAAACCCTCAGAGATTCAAATCCGTACCCCTTGCCCTGGTAATCCAACTCACAAATTTTGATCCCCACCAGGCATGTGCCCTGCTCCAGATCAAGCCGCCCATAAGCCAGCTCGCCTATGGGCTTGTAATCGTTTTCCAGATCGACTATCACATACAGCCGTGCATGCCGCTTCGAATCCGGATCATTCACTTCTTCAGCAAAACGGCGCTCCAATTCTGCCTCTGTTACGCCCAGCCCTTTGGAAAACCCGACTGCCGCCATCAATTCACCGTCATTCCACCACCTGGCGAACACCGGCACATCGTCAAGCGTTAGGTTCCTGATGCCGATCCTTTTACCTTGAGCGATCAACTCCATCGAAATCTATCCTTTCCGACATTTTCCAAAAAGAGGCTGCTGTGATCCACCGCAGCCTCTTTTATGTTTTCCTGCTGCTTCCGGTTACTAAATCTGGCTCGGAGTCAGTGCCTGATTGTAAATCTTCAGTTCATCCAGCATCCCAATAAACGGTGTATCCCACCAGTTGACAGCCAGTGCAAATATCGTCTTTTCAGCTCCACTGAACACATCCGGGAAGTTGGAGCCGGCAAACTTCTCGGTGCCGTCAAGAAAGACTCTGACGTAACCGCCATCCACGGAAACGACCAAATGAGTCCATTCGTTGAGCGGAATAGCCTCCCCACAGATTGCATCATACCATTCCACATTGCCGGACCAGAGCATCGTATCGCCCCCTGACCAACCGGACGGCACAATGCTGATCCACTTGCTGTCGTTGGCCCCTCCAAAGAAGGCTGTGGTATGCATGGTAAGAGCTTCAGGTTTAATCCACAAGGAAATGGTATATGTATTTCCATCAATCAAACCAGACGGCAGCAGCACTCCTTGACTGCCGTCGAATTTAACAGCCTGGCCTTCAACACCTTCGCCATAGCTGACGGAGTAATGCTCTTCACCTCTTGTTTCAGTCACCAGGCCTACGCTTTCCCCTATTAGAGTGCCGATCAATTCACCGACAGCGAAGTTCGCGGTTGAGTCCTCCAAGTTTCCTTCGAAAGCGAAATGGGCTACCAAGCCCTTTCCACCCGCTCCCTGATCAACCGCTGCGCCCTCCTCATCTTGAGCGCAACCTGTTGCGAAAACAACCAGTAATACCACCAATACTGTCAACAACAGACTTCTACGCATTAATTCTCCCCTCCTCATTCTTGGCTGTATGATTCAGCCTGTTATTTAATTCTGCATATTCTTTAAAATCCCTACTGCATTTTGAGTGTTGAATCCGCGCCGGCGCTTAACGCTCGTAATCCCTCCTGCCGAACTGATCATCCCCCATCCAAATGAAAACAAGGGCTAAGGCCAGCATTACTAACACTTGCCCTGCCGGCATCGTTTCCAATGGGACATTGGGAATATGGCCGAATGGTGTCAGCTTCACCAGCCATTCTGGAGCCTTGATCAGCCGCCCAAGGTAGAGAACTGTGAATGTATAACCCAAATACGCCCAGATCAACCCGGTATACCGCGGCAAAAACCCGATCAGTAAAGCGGCGATGCCGACATAAATCCAGATAGCCGGCACATAAGACACGGCTCCCTTAAACAAAGGCCAAAAAGCAAAGGGAGATTCCATAACAGAAGAAGCGGCCATCCATAAACCCAGTGCCGCCAGTACCTGCATCAGCACAGCCACCAGAAGGCTGATGATCACATAGCCGCGGAGCAGTTCGCCTTTGGAGACTGCCCGGGCAAGCAGATGCTCCAAGCGGGAGGCCTTTTCTTCACCCCGCAGTTTCAACGTCATTAGCAATGCCGGAACCGCCGCAAACATGGTCATTATCAGCAGAAGCAGGGCTGTGAACTGATCCGTCAAAGAAAACCCCGGAATGGCCGGCAGCATGCCTCTGATCATCTCACTGGATTCAAAGAACTTGTCAAGGTCAGCAAACACTGAGCCGTAGGCCAGGCCCAAAAACAGCATCGCCACAGCCCATCCCGCAAGCATCGGTTTTTGCAGCCTGACGGCTAATCCCCATGTGCTCCGCAGTAAACGTCCAGCTCTTGCTGGACCGGGTTTGGCGGCGATCAAACCTGCCCCCAAATCCCGCATCAAGTTAAGCACAAACGCCAAGGCCCCTATAAAAACCGATGCTCCCAGCATCAGAAGGATCGGCCACCAATAGTCGTTAACATAAACCTGGCACCGCAGCACCAATCCCAAAGGCGACACCAGGGAAAGGGCTTCCTTGCTTATATCGCCAACAGCCCGCAGCAGGTAAGCGATGCCCAGAAAACCAAAACTCAAGCCCAATGCTGCCCGGCTTGTCTCTGTAACTTGAGCAAACAACACCGTAACCGCAGCAAAGAATAGCCCTGTTGCCGCCAATACTGCGCCGTATAAAACCGAGCCGGCGAAACCCATCGATTCGATTCGCAGCGCCGCCAAACCCAAACCCACAACCAGACCGACAGCCAGGTTGGTAAGGGATAAAACCAGAAACACCGCGCCAGCATTGGCCAGTTTGCCCACGGGCAGCGACCGGATGATCTCAATGCGCCCGCCCTCCTCGTCCCGCCTTGTGTGGCGAACGGCTTCTGTAATATTCATGATTGCCGCCGCAATTGCAGTAAACAAAAGCATATGATGGGCAAACATGGGGCCGATTGTATAATCCGCCAAACCATACCCTGGGCCGGCCATGGCAATTAACGCCGGATTGCTCATGGTTTCACTCATGATCATCCGTTCCAGTTCGGTAGGGAACAGCCCGGGATAAGCCAGCGCCACCAGGATGGTAGTCAAGGCAATCCCGGCAATCCAGACGGGGATCCGGGCCCGATCCCGCCGCCAAACCAGACGGGCCAGGGCGAAGGTACCCGCCCACGACTGTGTCTTCAGAAGCACCGGCCTAGGCACGATCATTCCCCCCCGCATGGTAGTGGTGCATGAACAAGTCCTCCAGGGTGGGAGGCCTGCTTTCCAAAGCTGCCACATCATATTGGCTGATGTGTTTCAGCACTTCACCGATTTGGCCTGTGTCCACCTGGAGCCGGTACTGAAACGGCGGGCCGGACTGGGAACTCTCCACGCTGTGTACTCCCCCAACCCCCTCCAAACCCTGGACTGGCTGCCTGGTTTCCACCTGCACAACTGTCCTGGTTAAATGCCGCAATTCATGCAGGGTGCCGGTTTCAATAACCTTCCCCTGGCGGATAATACTTACCCGGTCACAGAGTTGCTCCACCTCGGACAGAATGTGGCTGGATAGAAACACCGTTTTTTTGGCAGCTTTGATCTCCCGGATGCATTCCTGAAAAACCCTTTCCATCAGCGGATCCAATCCGGATGTAGGCTCGTCCATAATATAGAGGTCAGCCTCGGTGGCAAAGGCAGCGATCAGGGCCACCTTTTGCCGGTTGCCTTTTGAGTATGTACCGCACTTTTTGGACGGGTCGAGATCGAAACGCTGGATTAGTTCTTGGCGGTAACTTTGATCAATCGCCCTGTCTTTCCCCCGCAGCCTGGCCAGGAAATCGATCACTTCGCCTCCGGTCAGGTTTGGCCAGAGATTGACCTCGCCGGGTATATAGGCTATCCGTTTATGGATCTCCACAGCATCGTTCCAGGCATCTTTACCAAAAATCCCGGCGGTGCCCCGGGTGGGCCGCAAAAGGCCGAGCAAAATCCTGATTGTCGTTGTTTTGCCGGCGCCGTTGGGCCCGATGAATCCGTATACTTCGCCTTGGCCAACCTCCAGGTTGACCCCATCAAGGGCAGTCAAGCTGTCAAACCGCTTTGTCAGGTTTTTAACCTCGATTACTGCCATTATTGACCTCCTCACCCTTATTGGGGTTCCACCCCCACTACCCGGCTGATCATAATCCCCCTGATTGAATCGAGTTTCGCCTGCGCGGATTTCTTATCCGGCTGCCTGATGGAATAATAGACTTTAAGCTTAGGTTCAGTCCCCGAAGGCCTTACGGCAATCCAGGAACCATCCTGCTGGATGAATTTCAGCACATCCGACCGGGGCAAATCCCCGACCCCCTGTTTGTAGTCAATGGCCTGAATCACATCCGGCAGTACGGCCTCGCCCTCGCGGCGCAGCCGCTGCATAATCCTCTCGATCTGAGCGATGCCATCGATACCCTGGAAGACAAATGAATCCAAATGATCCACATAGCATCCATACTCCAGGTACAGCTCATCAAGGACATCTACCAAAGTTTTGCCTTGCTGCAGGCAGTGCGCGGCCATTTCACAGATCAGCATCGATGCCACCACCGCATCCTTATCACGGGCATGGGTGCCCACCAGATACCCGTAGCTTTCTTCATAGCCCATCACAAACTGATTGCTCCCTGTCCGCTCGAATTCTGTGATTTTCTCACCGATAAATTTGAAGCCAGTCAAGGTATCTACTACCTGCAATCCGTAGCTTTTGGCGATTTGAGCGCCCAAATCATTGGTGACTATCGTCTTGATCAGCGTTGACTTTGGTGTCAGCGCCTGCTTTTTCTGCTCCAGGACAAACCCGGCCAGCAGTGCCCCCAGCTGGTTGCCGGTGAGATGGACATAATCCCTGCCGTGTTTCACAGCAACGCCCACCCTGTCGCAATCGGGATCAGTGCCCAAAACAATATCGGCCTCAACAGCCCTGGCTTTGGCGACTCCCAAGGCTAAGGCTTCCTCTTCTTCTGGGTTGGGTGTCTCCACTGTAGGAAAGCCCCCGTCAGGGTCCTTTTGCTCTTCCACAACGAATACCTGCGCAAACCCATCCCGGGCCAGGATTGTATTGACAGGCACTAGGCCTGTCCCGTGCAGCGGCGTGAAAACAATCCTAAGGTCAGCCTTAACCCTTGTATCAGAAAACAGTGATTGAGCATGGACCGCCTGCAGGTATGCTTCAAAGACGGCCTCGTCCACACTTGTCAATAATCCTTGATCCCTGGCAGCCGCTTCATCAAGGACTGGAATGGCCGCGATTTCCTCCACTTGCCGCACATGGGTAATAACTTCATCTGCTTCTTTGGGCACAAGCTGGCAGCCATGGTGGTTGTAAACTTTATAGCCGTTGTATTCCTTGGAATTGTGGCTGGCGGTGATCACAACTCCGCCGATACACCCCAGATAGCGTACGGCAAAGGACAAAACGGGCGTTGGCTGAATCCGTCCGAACAAAAATGTCTTGATCCCTGCGGCACAAAACACCTTGGCTGCTTCCCTGGCAAACAAATCTGAGTTGTACCGTGAATCATAGGCTATGACGATCCCTTTTTCCCTGCCTTGATCACCGTATACAGCCAAAAGGTAATGGGCTAGGCCGTAAGAAGCTTTGCGGACTGTATACTTGTTGACCCGGTTCGTTCCGGCCCCCATAACACCCCTAAGCCCGCCGGTGCCGAATTCCAGATCTTTGTAAAACCGATCTGCGATGTCGGCGGGATCGTTGGCGGCAGCCAGTTCGGCCTTGGTCTGTTGGTCGATATAAGGTGCTTTAAGCCACTGATTGTACTTGCTTAAATAATCATTCATGGTCATCGCTCCATCTTCTCCAATATCGTATTCATTCCCATTTCGCAAGGAAACTCCTTGGAAGGTGTAGAAATCAATACTACGAATGTTTCGCAGTAATCACAGCATACGGGAGGCTTCACGATGCCTAACAGGGTTATTCTTTCTGCTCTGGCAGTAATCATTTGCCTGTCACTGCCGGCAATGGCCAAAACTAATGCGAACATGACATGGGATATGCAAAACAGTTTCAATGAGTTTGTTGCATCGGTCAATACCGACTTGAGCCGCAGCTTTACTTTAAGCCTTGGTGTCAGCACAACCGGCCGAATGCAGAGCGATGCCGGTCAAACTTTTGCCGTGCAGCAGCTGGGCCTGTCCTACCACAATCACTTCATCAGTGTGTTCGGCGGTGCCATGGCACCACTTTTTGACCGCGCCGCCCACACCCAGATCCATCACATTTTCTTGCCGGAAACCAGCCCTGCCGTACCTCACGTTGGCTATAACCTGAATTATGGATCGGTATCCTACACCAAGTTATGTGCAGATATCAGCCGCCGAGCGGGCTATAAAAGACTGGGTGTCCACCATATCCGCTGGCAGCCTGTTCCCTACCTGGCCTTGGGGTTTGGCGAAGCAGTTGTTGCCTCCCAGCCTTTCCCCGGCGATCTGTACTACTACTCCGTGCCAATTCTCCCATACTATCTGGCCAAGTACTTCCCCGGCATCAACACTTCCGTGGACAATGCCATTTTCTACGGTGATGGGCGGCTGTCCCTGCCCCGCATGACACTGTACGGAGAACTGCTGGTCAATGAATTCCCCATGGCCCCCACAGAGACCAATCCCAAGCTTTATGCGCTTACGCTGGGGCTTGAATCAAAAGCGTTGATCGCAGGATGGGACTTGTTGTTGGAGGTCTGCCGCGTTTCGGATCAAGCCTATTCCAACGGGCGGCCGGAAAACGTCTTTACCTACGGCGAACAGTCTCTAGGCCATGTTTTGGGCGACGATTTAACCGCCGCTGACATCCGCTTCTCCGGGAATTTGCCAAAACTGGGTGCAGATGCCAGGTTTGGCCTGTTTTTCCTCAGACTGGGAAACACGGACGTCGCCCCTTGGATTGGCGAAGCGGAACCGGTAACACCGGAAGAAACTTACGGGATCAAAATGGGTGTTGGCAAACCCTTCAACAAGCTTCAGGTGTCATTTGATCTGGAGCTGGGTTATGTACTCAATGACAGCCACAAGCCGGATCAAGCGGGTTACCACTCCAGGGCTGTGCTTAAAGCTTCCTGGCAGCTGCCTTAGGCGGCTTACGGCCGTAAATTGAAGATATGGATATAGTCGTCCATGGATTTCCTGCCAGCCAACTCATCTTCCATGTTCAAAACCAGCATGTTCCAGTTGATGAAGCCGCTGTTCATAACCGGGCTGCCTGTTTCAGGGACATAATATTCATGCAAAGTGCCGCTTTTTTCCAGATCAGATCCTAACAGCAGGGTTGTTTTTTCATAAAGTTGCCGGGCATCGTCAAGATATCCGTAATTCAACAGTCCGCGAAAGACCAGATAATTGACAATAATCCAGATCGGCCCCAGCCAGTTTGACGGGTTATTGGTAGCCGATAGATTGTACATCTTTTCATCTTTGGCTAAAGAGCGGATACCAAAAGGGCTGTTAAAGGTCTGCCGATCCCGAATGTGTTCCACCAAGCACCTCGCCTGTTCCTCGGTGGCGAATCCTGACCACAGAGGGATAAAGCCGGTCCAAACCCTGATTTTAATCGGCAGCGACTTCCAGAACACTCCCAAGCCAACATGAAACCAATCGTACGGCCTGGTCTTGACATCCACGTCAACGGAATAAAAAAACCTGTCCCGGGCATCCCAGCACTCAGTTTGAATGCTATCGACCAGCTTTCTGGCCTTGGCCAGGAAATACTCAGCGCGCTGAATCCGGCCTGTTTTATGCATCAGGTGGGCCATTGCTTGAAACTCGCTCACCAAGAAGCTGTTTAGGTACACATTGGCGGTGGAAAACCGGGGGCGGCCAAAGGTTGCCGGGTCATTATCAACACCGATCATCACATCGTCGGCCCATACATACAAGCCGCAGTCATCGTTGTAGTAATACCGATCATAACAGGCAAAATAGCGCTCCATGTTTGCAACATAACCGCAAAACCAGTCGAAATCATTGCAGAAACCACTGATCAAGGCAATCTGGTGGCATAAGAACGGCTTCATCATGTTGAGAATGACGCCTTCCTTATGCTTCATGATCAAGTAAGGCTCAGGCAAATCCGATTCCTCAATCATCATGGGAATATAGCCGTCCTCCAACTGGTGATCAAAGAAGTTGCGGATATTGCCCTTGGCATGCTCGACCACCAGTTCCCCAAGCTTGTGATCGCCGCTGGTATTGACAAGCGAAAACAAGGCATAGACAGCCCAAAATGAATCCCAGTCCCACAGATTGCCATCATATACAGAACCGGGATCAACAAAAGGGTACTTCAGGCACGAATTAGGCTGTTTTAAGACAGTCTTGGCATTTTCCTCAAAAAATGAGCGTAAGCCCGAACTGTACTTAGTGAGATTACTCACTGCTACCCCCCTTGATTAAGGCTTCCGCAGTACCAAAACCCAGTCATTATGCCCTGCTGGTTTTACTGGTGGTGCAAACTCCTCAATTCCTTCGCACTGTAAATCCTTAAAATAACTGTACACACCGCTTGCCGGATCAAACCAAAAAGCACTGGCGGCAGCCCCGAGCGTACTTCCAAGCGAATCCAGGTTCACCCGGAAAGGTGTGCCCAGGTAGGTGTAAAAAAACGCAAAGTCATTGCCGGAAAAAGCGGCAACCCGCTGGTATTGCGGCTTTTGCCCGTCTGCGAGCAGATCGTCATCTGGCTTGCCGGAGGTATAATCTACTGCAGTCATCAGCTGATAGAGATGCCCCATCTGCCCGCTGCCGGGATCATGTATCGCTTGATGCCAAAATGATTTTGCCCCGTAACCTTCGCCGGAATCACCTTCCCGGTGCATCTGCATCACAGCATTGTGGCCGTAGGTATGGCCGCAGGCTCCGGCGAAGACTGACCAATAGGCATAGCGGCGCACATCATGGTCCTGCCAGTACGGCTGCGACGGATCATGCAGGCCTTGGGGGATCTGCTCATAGGACGGCTCGCCATCGAGCGTCGGCCTCAATGGCGGAGTGGAATGGTCCCGCATGACATAACGCCAGTTGTCTTCACCAAAAAACCCTTCCGCTGCCTTGTTGTCATCCCAGGCCCCCAGGGTACTCTGATCATAACGGCGGTGCCCCGATTGAAACATGTGGAAATCAAGCCATGGGGCATCGCTGAACCAAAGCGACGATGACGTGCGGCCAAAAGGGTGGAATCCGATCAGCTGATCAGGGCATCTGGCCTTGAGCAGTTCACCAAACTTCAGATACAGATCATATGCCGCATCGCCGCGAATATCGCCGCCAAGCAGCCAGATTACATTCTTGCATGTGCCATAGCGCTCTGCCAGGAATGACCCGTAGGCTTCTACATTCGCGAGATTGAGAACCCCTCGTTTTGCCCATGAACCCCATGACGGCAGTAAAGCCATGTAGATACCCAGCTGTTCAGTCATGGCTACCACCTGGTCAACCTTGGCCCAGTACCTGCCGCCGGCATTAGGCTTGGCGAAATCGCGATCAATAAGTATTTCCAAACTGGAAACCGCCGGCGAACTATGGACCAATGTAGCCTGAATCACATTGAAATGCTTGTGTTTGCGGTTCTTAAGATAAGCCTTGATTTCAGATTCCGACAGCTTTTCAAACAGCAGCCAGGCCGTATCCCCCAACCAAAAAAAAGGTTTTGAACCGTTCATGAGGTACCGTTTGTTATCCGAAACTTGAAGCTGCCCATATTCCCATGGTTTCACTGTTTATTCCTCCATCGCAATACTGTATTGGCCGATTACTTGTCACAGCCACAACTGCACAACATGCAAGTTGAGCAAAAACAACCCCAATGACGAAAAGGCGATGATTAACGGGATCAGGATCGTATCGAGCCCGTGAACGGCAACTGCTTCCAAGAACGCACTCAAGCAGGCCAACACAAGGGCGGTTGCCAATGTCAAGCCGATGTGAATATCGGTAAACAACAGCAGAAGCACAAAAATCCCAATGAAAGCAAACCCGGTCATGGCGAGGCTGCCTTCGATGGTTTTGCGGCGATCAAAGAGCTTAAGCCTAAGCTTCGTCTTGCCGAAATATTTGCCGATCAAAGCGGCTGACGCATCGCCAAGACCAAGTGCGGTAATCCCTACAGCAATATGGATCTTGTACTCCTCGCCCACAAGGCCCCAAATCAAGCTGATCAGCACCGCCAGCCCCAGTGCAAACAAACCTGCCTGGTACAGGATTTCACCAACAGTCCCGCCTCTTTGGATCGAAATCCTCCGTACAGGCAGAACCATGCCCAATGGAACCACGGCCAGAACAACCAGGGAAAACAGGCCGATGGCAGCCAGAGCGCCGTGCCAATGCTCAAAATAGGCCAGCAGGACAAAAACCGAGCCACAGGCCATCAAGTGGTATGCCTTGCGCATAATCTCCCTCGGGATCTTCACCAGCCAGCTGATTAGGGCAATTGAACCGGCCCCGGTTATGAAATATATGAAAAACATGCCTACGCCAATCCAGTCGAGCCTGCTCATCCTGCCCCTCCTCACCTGAGTCTTCTGTCGCTTGGAATACATGCATCTACCTTAATATCATTTGACCAATTTATTGATATTCCTCTAATTCCCATGCGGGCAATCAGGAACTTTACCCTGTCTTACATCAAAAAACGAACGTCATTATCCCAGCTACATATCTCGATTGCGAAATCATTAGTCAGGAGGTGAGAAACTAATGCCTTTCACATTTCAAGCATTAAACGAAGATAACACCGTCAGCATAGCTCAAATATCGTTAACTCTGGATCCCATTACCCCAATTTTCACTAGTTGTACAGCGGCAGCCTGGCAGGTTTGATCCAACAACCAGCAACGGGCAGGGGATTGGCGCTGCTGAGGATGAAGATGTGCAATTTGAACTCTCGCTGCCTGCCGCGAACGCAACAGACTTGATTCAGGGCATGGCAATTGAGTTTGACCTCGTATTTGTAGCCGTAGAAGCCTAAGACAGAGGATCGGTCCAATTACTCCCCCGTCCCCACCCTCCCAGGCCATAGTCTTACTCTTGATCCTCTGGTTGATCATTGTCCTGCTGCTGTTGATCTGTGGGAGCTGCTGAGCTGGCGATGGAAAAAGGAGGAAATTCTAATTGGCCAGAATACAATGCCCCAGGTGCGGCCATGGTGAAACCATTGATTTGTACAGACGCTATTTGGTGGAGTGCCACCAATGCAATCTGAAATTCACAGTGGTTATCGTCGGGAACAAACAGGCCCAAGCCAGGACTGCCAGCTGTCCCCAATGTGGCCACAGTGAACCGGTATCCATTCGTGAGTCGTCCGCTGTTAGAATCAAATGTGACCAGTGCGGCCACCAATTCACTTTTGAAGGTGGTCAAACAACCTGACCACCTTTTCCCAACAAAATCCCATGCTTGACAGGGCAAATTATGCTGTTGTAAAATATGCTCAGTAAAACACTATCTTGGTCAGCCCCTGTAGTTCAGTGACAGAACAGTTGCCTCGTAAGCAACAAGCGTAGGTTTGATTCCTACCAGGGGCTCCATTTTTTTATCTGGAAAGGCTTTGATATACATTACCCGTGCCCAGTTCAACCAGGTTGATCTTATCTGCGGTTATTACCGCCACCCCGGCAGCCGGCTGTTCCCCTTTGGGAAGCGCACAAGAGCCCGGGTTAAGAAAGACGATTCCCTCATGCCTGTCCAGCACGGGAATGTGAGTGTGCCCGCTGATCCAGATATCGATCTGGAAGCGCCTGCCCAATTCGACGGCCTGATCACGGCTGTAGTAGTGTCCGTGGGTCACCAGGATGCGCCCGAGCGGTTGGTCTGTAATCAGGAATGGTGCTTGCAGCGGTATGTCCAACAGCATCTGGTCCACTTCACTGTCGCAGTTGCCCTTGACTATCAGCAGTGGTACCGGGCAGCCGTTGATTGCCTCCGCCAGCATTTCCGGATCATACCCCGCCGGCAGCGGGTTGCGCGGCCCATGATAAAGCACATCTCCCGCATGGAGCAGCAAATCCACATCTCGCAAAGGTCCCTGCAGAGCTTTTTGCCATAGGGTCAAACTCCCGTGAGTGTCACTGATTACCCCGATCTTCATGATTGCCAGCTCCTTTTCTTACCGGCTGCACACGATAAACCTGGTTTTTGTCCGCAGCAAAGGCATAGATGCCGTTTTCCAAGCTGCGCACCTGTACCTGCCTACCGCCGTCAAAAACCCCAACCGGCTCTCTGCATTGGATCCTGCACTCACCGCCAAGCCTCGAGTGGATTATTGCCTCAGACAGTCTGCCTTGCGCCCAGCTTATATCGATAGTAAACCCACCTGGAAGGCAAATACCGGTGATCCTTCCTTCGGGCCAAGCCTTGGGCAGTGCCGGCAGCAGCGAAATCCTTCCTAATTGGCTTTGTACCAGCATTTCCATAATCCCTGAAATGGCTCCGAAATTACCATCTATCTGAAAAGGAGGATGGGCGTCAAACATATTCGGGTATGTCCCTTCCCTAATCAGAGCAGCCAGCAGTTTATATGCCCGATCCCCGTCCAGGAGGCGGGCCCAGAGGTTGATTTTCCACGCCATGCTCCAACCAGTGCCCTTATCACCCCGAAACTCCAGCGACTTTTTTGCCGCCTCACTAAACCGGGGATCGATATCAGGGCTGATCTCGCTGCCGGGAAACAGGGCATAGAGATGGGATACATGGCGGTGCTTGTTGTTGGGATCGTCAAGATCCTCGATCCATTCCTGCAGTTGCCCGTATTTGCCGATCTGATCCGGAGCAATCCGCTCCAGAATACTCTGCCATTGCTCCCGCAGCTCATGGTCACAGTCCAAAATCTCGCTCGCTGCTGTACAATTGCGCATCAACTCCCGGATAATCTGGTGATCCATCGCCGGCCCGGCAACCAATCCACCCTGTTCCGGTGAATTCGACGGTGTGCTGATCAGCCACCCGGTTTTTTCGTCTTCCACCAGATAGTCGATGAAAAACAAAGCCGCGTCCCTCATTATTGGGTAATGCTCCGCAAGGAATCCCCGATCCCGGTGGTACAGATAGTGCTGCCAGATATGGCTGCACAGCCATGCTCCTCCCGTTGGCCAGATTCCGTGGTTTGAATCGTTGATCGGCGCTGCGCCGCCCCAGATATCGGTATTGTGGTGCAGCACCCAACCGCGGCAGTTATAGTGCTCCTTGGCCACCACAGCCCCGGTCTGCCGCAGCATTTTCAGCATCTCAAAAAGAGGCTGGTGGCACGAAGCCAGGTTGGCGGCCTCAGCCGGCCAATAATTCATCTCCAGGTTGATATTGGTCGTATATTTACTGCCCCACGGCGGCCTGAGCTGATCATTCCAAATCCCCTGCAGGTTCAACGGCAGGCTGCCGGGGCGTGATCCGGAGATCATCAGATACCGGCCGAATTGGAAGTATAGGGACACAAGCTGCAGATCCAGATCGGGTTCAAAATGGGCAATCCGCCAACCAGTTGGCTGCTCCAATGGCTTAGCCCCCAGATCAAAAGACACGGTCCGGAACAACTGCTGATAATCATTAATATGCTCTTTCCTGATCTGATCATAACCGGCACCCTGCAGCCTTTGCAGATATCGGGCACAGCGTTCGGAAGGATTACCGCTGATGTCTTTGTAACTGACAAAGCTTGAGGCACCCACCAGCATGATGGTGGCCGAGTTGGCATCGGAGACTTTAATGCCGGCTGTTTCTGAACCGGAGTCAATCGTCACAGTCCCGCCATCAGCCTGAATCACAAGCCGCGCCTCAAAACGAATCCCATCGGGCTGAACACGCCCTCGTAAGGCCAACCCTTCCGGGCCGGCTGCAACCTCTACATCCTGATGGGCGCTGCCCAGAGCTACCGTAAAACTGATCATGCTGTCTTTGTCGGCGCTTAAACGGGCAACGATCACCTGATGGGGATAGCTTGCCAGATACTCCCGGCAGTAGGTTGTGCCTTTATGCTCAAACGCAACCTTCGCAAGGGCCTGATCCAGATCCAATTCCCGGTGGTATGATCCAACCTGTTCCGGATCAATGTCCGGAAAGGAAAGGTACAGGTCGCAAAACGGCTGATACTCTTCCTGACGAAGGGGGACGCTCATAAAGTGCTCCATAGCCAGCTCTTCTGCTTTCCTTTGCCTGCCGGACGCAATAAGCGTGCGAATTGCCTCCAAATATTTATAGGCCCCTTTATGGGCATAATCATGGGGCTTCCCGGTCCAGATGGTTTCTTCATTTACCTGCAGGTGTTCCGCCTTGGGATCACCGAAGATCATGGCCCCTAAGCGGCCATTGCCGATCGGCAGCGCTTCCACCCACTCTCGTGCCGGCTTTTGATACCACAAAACCAGATTATGGCTTCTGCTTGCTGCTTCATTATTCACCTTGGTTCCCCCCACTAATCAATTTGTCTACGGCTGCTTTCCACCCCGCAAGCATCCGGCAGCGCTCATCCAGCGGCATCCTGGGCTGATAGAGCTTGGGATCAGCCTGCAGTGCGGCTATCTCATCCAGCGACTGCCAAAAACCAAGCCCCAGGCCGCCCATATAGCTTGCTCCCAATGCGGACAGCTCTCCATAAGGCAGTGTCGCCACCGGCAGCTGCAGGATATCTGCTTGGAACTGCATCAGAAAACTGTTCTGGCTGGCTCCGCCGTCAGCCTTGACATACTGGAGGCCATCTGAGCCCTGCATGCAGCTTAAGACATCATAAATCTGATAGGCAATGCTCTCCAGCCCGGCCCGGACAATATGGGCCTTGGTGGCATTGAACGTCAAGCCAAAAATCGCTGCCTGGACATCACTGTTCCAGTAAGGCGCGCCTAAACCAACAAAAGCCGGGACCATGTATACTCCTCCGTTATCCGCAACTGATCGGGCGGCAGCATCGGAACTTGCAGCATCAGGAATCAGCCCCAGCGTATTGACAATCCAATCAATTGTCTTGCCGGTACAGTGGGCATTCCCCTCAAATATGTAATCGACTGTACCGTCAATCCCCCAGGCCAACGATGTGACAATCCCTGCCGGCGCCAGCTGATACTTCCTCCCGATATTCAATACGATAGAAGATCCGGTGCCATATGTCACTTTGGCTGAACCGCTTGTGGTACACCCCTGCCCAAAGAGCGCAGCCTGCGAATCACCAATCACACCGCAGACCGGAACCGGGCCGGGCAAAAGCCCTCCAAGATCGGTAACGCCAAACACGGCATTGGATGAGCGGACTTCCGGCGCCATGGCCATGGGGATTCTGAACAAATCAAAGAGAAACGGATCCCACATCAATTCCTGGATATTATAAAGCATGGTCCGGGAGGCGTTGGAATAATCTGTGGCGTGAACTTCGCCGTTGGTCATTTTCCAGATCAGCCAGCTGTCAATGGTGCCGAACAGCAGCTGATCCCGGTTTTCCCCTGCATCTTCCACATGTTCCAGGATCCATTGGATCTTGCTTGCAGAAAAATACGGGTCGATAACCAAACCGGTGCGTCTGCGCACTTCCTCTGCAAAACCTGCAGCCTTGATTTCCGCACATATTTGGTCTCCCCGCATACACTGCCAGACAACTGCATTATAAACCGGAGCCCCGGTAACCTTGTTCCATACCACTGCCGTTTCCCGTTGATTGCTGATGCTTACCCCCGCAATTGAGTCGGGGTTGATGCCGCTTTCCTGAATCAGTTTTTCGACAACTGCCAGTACACTGCCATAAATCTCTTCCGGATCGTGTTCCACCCATCCCGGTTGAGGGTAAATCTGCTGATGGGCCTGCCAGTATTTGGCTGTAATCCGCCCCTGAAGATTGACCAACAAGCCTTTCGTCCCTGAAGTACTCTGATCGATGGTGAGGATGTATTGCTCCACGGGCACTCCACTCCTAGTTCTTGCTTCTTACCTTATGCTTTTTGCTTCCTGCATCTTGTTTCCTGCACCCTGCATCGAAAATGACTGCCTGTTCATGACACTGTGCCGCTTTACCAAATCAACATTGACCGCAACTTTCTGAGTGGTCTTGCAGTCATTGATCTTCTCCACCAAACGCTTCACCGCGGCTGCCCCCAGCTGCTGCTTGTTTACATGGATTGTGGTCAATTTCGGATCAGAAATCTCACAATAGGGCATATCATCAAACCCAACTATGGATACATCTTGAGGAATACGAATCCCAAATTCCTTCAGGGCGCTCATGGCTCCAAAAGCAATAATATCATTGTCGGCAAAAAATGACGTGGGCAGTTTATAATTGCCTCTGGCCAAGACTGCCTGCATATCCCGGTAAGCACCGTCCAGAGTCGGTTCCAGCTGATACCATAGGGAACGGTCCACAGCCAGGTTGTGGTTCATCAATGCCTGGACAAAACCCTGTTCCCGTTCGCCGAAGTTGTTGATATAGACCGAACTCTGCAGGTAGCCGATCTGCTCGTGCCCTTCATCGATCAAATGCTTGGTTGCTATGTAGGCCCCTTGAATATTGTTGATCAAGACAAAATCCTGGTTTTCGTACGGGAAGCACGAATCGAGGAAAACCACTGGCTGCCTGAGGTCCTTAAAGAGGGCAAAATCTTTGTCCAGCATTTCTGTGGCCAGGATGACATAACCCAGGACCCCATCCTGCTCAATCTCGGCAATCTGTGAGAGATAGTCCCCCTCATCCCTGGTGATATGGGTCATCAGCATTTCCAGCTTCGCGGCCCGGCACTGTTGGTGCAGCCCTTCGATTAGGTAGGCAAAGAACGGCGTGTCAGCCACCACCAGCCCGCTGCGTTTATAGATAATAATCCTGACAGCCGCATGCTTGTTCCGCTCGCGGCTCTTTTTATACCCCAGTTCCTGGGCAATACTCTTGATTCTGCTGCGGGTGCGCTCACTGACACCAGGCTTGTTGTTGAGCGCATTTGATACTGTGGCTGGTGATACATTTGCCAATCTTGCTATTTCTTGGACACTTACTTTTTTCTTCATACAATCAACCTCTGTTTCACCACGGTTCTGTATATAGTCTATCAATTTACTAAATTTTCGTCAACATATTTAGTAAACAAAATCAGCCGCACAGGAACAACCCCTCTTTTAGCTGGGCAAATAGACACCCTTGCCTGCTGTCAGATTCCCTGAACCAGTGCCAGCAGAAACCGGTCAAGAGTGGGGTTGAACCCTATTTTGCCTGCAAGGGGCAAACTGCATAGTGTAAGCCTGCCTGCGCCGCTGCTCCCCGTCGCTACAACAGGCAGCTTGAATTTGCCCTTCCCATCAGGATCGTGTTTTTTCCGGTAGGTGTAGAGCAGCGGTTCAAGGCCTTCCCCTATGATGTAACAGTCAGCTGTAAAGTCAATTAGGTCCTTGTCAGCATTGTACAAATAGACAAAATCGTCAGCTGCGAACTGCCGCATCCCCTGGGCTCCGCTGTTGACCGCAGCAAAATACACTGGGTTGATCGATTTGGATGAATACTGCTGTGCCATAAGTTCTATTCCCAGGGGTTGGTCATTGTCTCTTACCACAAGCAGGTGGGTCCCTTGGCTGATCTGATCAAATATACGCTCCCGGTGCCGGTTCAGTTCCGGAACTGAAGATGCGACAATCACTTCAGGATGGAAGCCAGGCGCAGCTGCATAGGCTTCAGCCTGCAGGCCGAGCAGGCGCAGCAGCTCCTCAGCACTCGTACCGATATAAGCAATCTTTTTGTGTGCAGCCCCCGCCCGGCTGGCCTCCCGGTCAAACACGGTAAGCGTCAACCTTTCCTGATTGGTTTTCCTGCCTTCGCCGTCAAGCAAAACCGCATCCAAATACAGAAGGCTCCGATCAGGCAGGTTGGGGACTTCAAACCTGACCGAGCCGGCATAGGCGGGCATGGCCGGCCCAATGATGCATGTTTGGGCAAATGATGCGTAATCAACCGCGCCATCCCGTACAGTTACAACAATCCTTCCCCGAACCGCCTCCGTGGTGTCGTTAAGAATCCAGCTCTCCACCTCTAATGTTTCTCCGCCGTACACCCGCAGCCTATCAGTCCGAAGATTGACGCGGATTGGCTCTAAGCTTTCCTGATAGGCGAAATAAGCCGGTTTTGGAATCCGGTCCACACCCACCAAAGCCTTCATCCAGCCTGACGGCCAGGCATCTATGAGCAGGTGGATTGCGGTGGTAATCAAGAGATCACTGCGCCTGCGGAAGGCATCGGTCATGAGTTTCGCGGCCAGTGCCTGGTGCTCTTGGCTGGCGGCAATCCAACCCTGAATCCTGCTTTGCTCTGGATACCAATCGCCGTGCATCAGGTAGGTCTGAGCCCGCACAATCCGGTCGGGGTGCCAATGTGTTTCCGTACTCTCAGGCAGCCACTGGCGGGGATAGTGGTTGATCATCACTGCGTAATTATCTAGTCCTTCAGTACCGTACTCACCGCAGGTAACCTTCCACCCCCGCTTCACAGCGGGCAGATACCCTTTGTGAAGCTTCCCGAAAGGCACGGCGTGGTTCGTATACCACATGCAGTAACAATGAAAATCCGGCAGCCCTTCCAGGGTGGGCGGATCATAATCCCCTTCCACGTTCTTCACTACTCGGTCGGGATTCTCCAGAGCGATTGCCTTTCTGGCTGCCTGGAAAAAATACTCCAATTCCTGCCGGAACAGGTGCCGATGGGCTTTTTCCAGGTAACGGCGGTTGTATTTGTGCTTCGGGTTGGGGTGCTTGCGAATGGCGACCGGCTCATTAATAAAGGTTACCATGATTGACGAAGGGTGGCTGCGGATCAGCCGTTCCATTTCACCAACCTGCCTGATTGCCTCGTAAAACTGATTGCGCCGCAGTGTACCGAACAAGGGCAGGTCGCACTGGTGCATCACCCCCAGCATGTCGCAATAATCATAAATCTCTTCCTGTACCGGCCGCTGAGTGATCCGGAAATAATTCAAGTTGGCCAGCTTGGCAATGAGAATGTCATCAATGAGCTGCTCAAAATCGCCCCGCATCACACACTGCTGCAGATGTCCCATTTCGTTGGCTCCCCTGAGTATGATCGGCCGGTTGTTCAAATAGAGGGTGCCTTTTGGCTCTTCCGCCTCGTCCATATGGAATTTGCGCATGCCAAAACTGCAGTCCGCTGTATCGAGCAGCTGCCCGTTTCTGCTGATCCTGACCCGGGCTGTATATAGCCAGGGGCTGTCCGGTTCCCACAGGCGGTAGTCGTCAAAAGGGAAACGATAGCGGTAGTAGTTGATGCCAGGGCCGGCATAGGGTACATCTATGGTCCGGGCAAGCTTGACCTGCTCCTGGAAATTCCTGGGATGGATCTCCAAATCTACGGCAAAATCCTGGACAATCCGATCATCACTGCTGAACAAGTCGATCCAAACCTCGATGCTGTGATTGTCAATGTCGGGGCGGATAAACATATCATGGACAAACAACCCGGATCGCTCTTCAATATACACCTGGTTGTAAATACCTGCCCCCGGCGGGCAGTGGTGCCAGCCAACCTCAGGATCGTCCCAGCCAAGGCCGGTGGCGGCATAAATTTTGTCGCCATCCAACAAAGGCATTTCCTGGACACCCAAGGTCGGGTAGTCGTTCTTAACCTCCACGACCAGGACATTGTGCTTGCGTACCGCATTGGTGATATCAAATTCAAAGGGGGCAAAAAAGCCCTCATGGGAGCCGATCCACCTGTCGTTCAGATAGACATTGGCAATATAATCGATGCCTTTGAAAACAAGATAGGCCCTCTTGCCCTCCGCTTTCTCAAACTCAAATTCGGTTCGGTAATAACCGGTCCATTTTCCATCCAACCCGGCTGGGCCGCGGTAGTCAGGAATGGTTACCGGTTCCCATTCACCCCAGCCCTTCAAGACGTGGGTGAAATCGTGGTCGTGTTCAGATTGATACCGGAATTGGAATTGCTCGACTGCCACCTTCCGCCTGATCAGCGGAGGATTAGGCACATGGTTTTCTAAAAACGGAGCATACTTTTGGCGCAAAGCGGTAAGCTCGGCCTTGAACTCTTCCAGTTTTTCGCCATAAGACCGCTCTTTTACTGGATCAGCTTTTTCTTCTGCAGCGGTGAAATAATACTTCTGCAGTGGAATCGGTGTGATCTCAGCCAACTGCTCATTTTGAGCCGGGTGCTCCGTCAAGCCGATATCAGCGAACAGATCGTGGTTAGGCACTTCGATTTCCCCTCCCGTCAGGATTCTAAAACGACTTTGACTCCATTTTTGTAGACATTGTAGCCTTCTTCGAGGCCTGCTGCCCTGGGATCATTACAGTCAGGAGTTTTGCAGCTGATCCGGTACACATCGCCGCCAATCCAGACTTGATCAAGCACGAAAAAGTCCAGCCCCACATCAACCGGATCAAACCGGATGCCTGCGTCAGTGAAGGTGATTCCAGCCACATGGGACATGATCAAGTCTATATAGAAGGAATGGTTGTAATCCGGCTCATCGCTTAAAGGCTCTCCTGTTTCCCCATGATAATGCTCCACCAAATAGGGTTTTGCCAAATCCCCATCCCTGAAGTGCTGCAGCGAGTACGCCCGAAGATAATGGGCAAATTCCTTGTCGAAGCAGTGCTTGTTCCGCTTGCTCTCAATGCCGACGGCATCGATGGCTATACCGGTTGTATAGGGCCAGGAAGGGCCGCACCAGACACAGCCGTTTCTGCCCTTGATGAACCGGCCCATCCAGCCCCCTTCAGGCCGGTAGGCTTTGCAATCCCTGGCTACCGATGGGAAGGGGCAGGCTGTGTGAAAGTAATCAGGATCGAACAGCTTCTTTAAAGCTCCCAAGTGCTCTGCTCCGGTGATCGCCGCCCAGTGGGGATAGATGCCCACAATATTCTTGACCATGGCCTTTTCATCGGTTTCATGATGCAGGTCATAGAAGAATTCTGTCTCTGGATCCCACATTTTGGCCAAAATATCCCTTTTGATATTCTCCGCCTCAGTTTCATACTCCAGATAGTCGGGATCGCCCACTGCCCGGCACAGTCCCGCAAGCCCCAAAACATTCTTGTAATGGTATACGGAACGGTCCACCCTTTTGAGCGGGACGTAATTCGCCGGATCCTTCGGTTTGTCCGGATAGTCATGAAAATACCAGTAACTTGGCTGATACTCCTTGCCGGTCCGGCTTGGTTTGGTTTCGATTTGGAGAAAATCATCCCGTGAATAGACTCTGGCCTCATTCCTGACAACATCTTTCAGCCTGGGAAGGATTTCCTGAATAAAATCCTTGTTGCCGTCCACCAGATAAAACTGATATACAGCCCACACACCATAGTTGGCAAAAGAATGGAGCCTTCTGTCCACATAAGCGGAACAGAGCAGGCCATTTTCTTCCAGGTTGTTGACCATGTTCCGGATCATGCCGTAGACGATCTCCTTGTCTCCGTGCCAGCGCATGTCGGTAAGGTGCAGCGGCGTGGACAGGTTGATTAGTTTGGCAAAGCCCCAGCCGCCGCCGGACAAAGGCCTTTTCGATTTCTTGTGGGAGCGCCCTTCATACATCACCATCCCCTGCAGAAAGCCGTAGTCCGGCTGCGCCAGGTTGTGCCGGAGCACGAACCAGCGGTAATGCCAGGCCTTATTCAGTACCAGATCATTGGACTCAAAACGGGGGGTTTCTTTGAAAAAGCGTTCGTATTCCTCATTATGCCGGGCAATGTAATCCACATTGTCAGCAAAAAAATCTACTGCTCTTTGCCCAATGTTGTCCAGATCTTCCACCTCGAGATTGCCAACCGCGGCCGCAACCACGAAATCCACGCTCTCACCGGGCAGCACTGTCAGAGGGCCTTTTTCCAAGCCAATACTGCTCTTGACTGCGGCACCCACGGCAAAACCGTGTTCGGTCCGGGGAGATACCAGCGTAAGGCAGCCAGTCTTTTCATCGGTTCCCGATGCGCACAGCGCCGCTTCAGCATCAAGAGACAACTCCATGGGTTTGCTGGTCTTGTTGGTCCAGCTTTGACAGGAAACAGCGCAGTCATCCCAGGTAATGAACTTGGTTTCGGCAAACGCCACTCTGTTGTTTTCCAACTTCATGGCGAGCATGCTCGGGTACCAGGTGGTTTCCGCCTCCGCATAATCCCTGACGATACTGCACTTGACACGGAACAGTCCCGTCAGGTTAATCGTATGGATAAAATCAATCCGCCCTGAAAACCCCGGTTCCTTGTCCAGATAGTCCGCAAACAGCCGCCTGCCCGTTGGGCCCAAAAGCAGCTTACCGGTGAGCGTGCGCAGGCACCGCCCTTGATAAGACAGTTGATCATTAATCATTAGTCCAACCTCCCAAGAGTTTTCATCTAGAGGCTCTGCTCGGTCTTAACCATGGCAATGCAAAACCTGGTCTCCTGACTGCGCCTGCCGGCACCAGGCAAGTCCGGCATGCTGCCGTCTTTGCCGTTCGCCTCCAAATCATAATAATTCACCCGCTGTTTGGTGTGGAATACCAGCCGTTCGATTGAATGGACAGAAGCATTGAATTTGCAGGCCTTGTCCACCAATCGGTGCCCATTGGTTTCGACAGCCACGGAGAACTGGTTTAAGGCACAATCGGCTTTGATGGCCAGATCATAGACCTGATCCAAGGCAAACCTGCCCACATCGTTATATACACCGTTGCTTTTGATATACAGATGCTGATCATGCTTAAACACAAGCCGTACCGGGACCGAGCTGCGCCTGTCGGCAAGATCAACGTACAACCCGGCCAAGCCAATGCTTTGGGCAATAACCCGCGTCCTCACAGTAACCACTGCCGACTCGGGAAAAACCCGTTCAGCAATGGCCTGATCATAGGGATCGCTGTCTGTGATCACCAGCCGTTGATGTTCCCGGCAGGCATAGACCCGGCACCATTTCGGTGCATAGATGTTCCACTTGGGCAATGCCGGATCAGTAAAATCTTCATCAACCGGATCCCGCTCCACCCCGGTAATTGGCACAGGGACTTTGCATACCCAGATATCTTCCTTGTTCATGCTGTAAGTAAGCCATAGATGCCCGCCGCCGGGCTTTGGGTAACCTTCGCAAATCCCCCGCACATACTGTGGGCCAAGATTCTTGGCCCACCCGGCGTAGCGGGTCGGCGGCACATGGATCGTCAGGGCCAGAAGATCGTCAAAATTGATCCCGTCATCGCTTGTTGCTGCCGCCAGAGGCCAGCGGTGCATGCTGTCGGTGGACGGGTTGTAGATCAGAGCATATCTCCCGTCGCTGGTCCTTTCTCCCCAGATTTTGCCGGTAGAGGTTTCGATTGAGTGGCATTTGCAGAACTCACTCCAGGTTTTCCCGCCATCGCTGCTGAAGTTGGCCAGGGCATGTTTGTACAGCCCAACGACCCTTTGATCCGGAAGGGTGTACCAGCAGAACGCCTGCCGGCTCGGCTGAGGGAAAAGCTCAACATCAAAGCGCTGTTCTTCCCACCATTGGCGGATAACAAGCTTGTTGCCCAGAAGCTCGTCGCAGGCCTTGACAAAACCGGGGTCACTGCTGGTTTGATAAAACGGGAATGCTACGTCAGCCGGCTTGAAGCCACCGTGTTCGTTGTACCTGATCACATAGATCGGTGAAAACGTAAACTCTTTGTATACCTCCCGCACTACCCGGGCGATTCCATATCCGTTGTTGGGACTGGTGCGAACCTCGGGCGATATGCCGTAAAAGCCCAAAACCAAAAGCCGGCCGTCTTGGGTGACATAAAAACCCATGCGCTGGTGCATGATGGCCGTGTCGCCCGCTTTAAGCAGCTCCTTTTTGGGCCCGGTGTACACCCCTTGAGGCAAAACGTATTGGGGAAAGACTACCACCGGTTTTTCCCAGTTTTCCCCATCCCGGGACCAGGCCAAAAGGGTGTGGGAAGACGGTTTGTGCTCACTTACAGGATTGCTGAGGTATTCGATCCAGAAATGATCATTCCACCAGCAGAGCATTGGTGCGTGATTGTATGTCCACCCGTAACCCTCCTGGGCCTCTGGGTATTCCCGGTTTGCCCGCACCACCTGATAATGCTTGGCTCCCACCGCATGCCTGAGGGCTCCGTCATAAAAACGGATATCCGCTTTCTCAGAGCCAATATACCGGATTGGATCGTCAGCAGCAGCCTTTTGGCGGTAGTTCATCGTGATCCTCCCTAAATCAGCAGTAAATACCGTGTTTTCGCACCACTTCGAGAGCTTTGAGGTAATTGTCGGTCTTAGCCCCGAACTGGACAGAGTTGGTGGAGCCGAAAATAAAGCCGCCTTTGGGCATTAAAAACTCCAGATTCCGGCGCACCTCTTTCTCAACCTCTTCCGGATTGCCCTCAATCAGAGTTTCACACTGAATCCCTGTCCAGAGGGTGAGGGTATCCCCGTATTGCTCCTTTACCAGTTTCGTGTCCATTCCCGCAGTTTCCTGAATTGATTGATAACCTTTGTACCCTGCCGCCGCAAAGTCATCGAGAATGCTCCAGATGTTGCCGCAGCAGTGGAAAAACGGGATCATGCCGTATTCTACAGTCATGGCGTTCACCTGCTTAATCAGGGGCAAGTAAATGTCGCGAATCACAGCCGGAGACATGATTGTCGAGTTGTTCATCCCAAAATCCTTCCCCTGCATACAGATCAATACATTGTGTTTGGCACAGTGTTCAATCAACTTCTTGTTGTACTCCACGGCATACCGGTACATCTTTTTGATTTCATCTGGTGCAATCAAAGGCAGGATCAGCTGATGCTCCTGGCTGCCGCCGAAGATATCCATCAGGCTGTCGTAAACATCGATGCCCCGGAACAAAACAGCCTTTTCTTCCCCATACTTGGCGCCGAAGTAGTCCACCAGCTCGAAAATGGAGTCATCCAACTGATCAAGCTTAGCACAATACGCATCGATTTCCGCCGCTGTGACGGTCTCTTTCGCCGGGCGCCGGGGGTCAATGCAGAGGATGGAATCATTGCTGGCGGCATATTTGTAAACCCGGCCCTGGGAATCCTCCCAGACCCCGTCCCCTGTTTTCCGGGGCGGATCAGGATGAGTATAGCCCTTCAGCGGCACCAGATCAACTGTAATGATGTCATAGTCCAGTTTCTCCACCAGTTCCGCATAATCTTCCTTATAGCTTTCCACAACCTCGTCCCGCCTGCCTTCCCACAACGCAATAGTCTCATCTTTACGGTTGCGGTAGTAGGTATGGCGCCCGATAATCCTGCTTACATGATCATGGTCAATGCCCCATTCGCCTACAGGGACACGATCCGGCTCCTGATGAGCAATTGCCTTCAGCACTCTTTCTTTCGAGGTCATTCGCTGCCGCCCCCAATCCGGCTTAGGCTGGAGTACAACCAGTCGAGAGTTTCAGGCCCGTCATTTTTATGCTTGCCGCCGAAAGCGTCGAGATCCACACTTTTTGGCACCACGCCCACAATCAGGAAACTGCCGGTGCCCAAGTACAGCTCATGGATCCCCTTTTCATACTGAAGCGCGTGGATGTCGATGGGTGGGCAGTCTGTAGCCTTGATGGCGTTTTTGAAGCGTACTTTCACACAGCCCCGGTCATCGGCGTGGGCATTGGTCTCCAGTTCCGGGGCCTGCAGCCACTTCGGATCCCTGTCTTTTACATAGCCGATCAAAATCTGGCTGTCCTCCGCCAATTCGATCCTGACCGCACACCCCTTGCCCCGGGCTGTGGTGTGATCCATGCGGATACCCGTAAGGCCTTCCAGCGGCTTGATCACATCATAGATGATCTGGCTGCCGTCGGAAAACAGCTTCTCCCCCTTTGCCACTTGGTAAAGCTGGCACTCTTCACTCAGCAGCTTAAAAGAAGCTTCCGGCAAAGCCGCTGCTGAAACACTGTCGAATCTCGGCAGATCACCTTTCTTCAGCCTGGCTGTGTTGTGCCTGAAATTGGCATATTCCTGTTCATACTCGGGCAAACACTGGGCCCAGTGATAATACTGCTCCCCGTCAGGGAACGGGATCTTGCGGTGCCTGGTCTGGAGGCTGTTGGCATATAGATATGCCCCCTCAGTGATGGCAGTAAGCCGTTTGTAAGCTTCAAGGCTTTGGGCCAGCAATTGCTCTGCTTTGTCCAGCAGGGTAAAATCACTTCTGAAGTTCTCATCCATGGTATATTTGTACTTCAAGATTTCCATGCCCGCCTCCAGCTTGCAGCAGTAAAACTCTGCCAGGTGGTACAGTGCTTCAATGTCGCCTTTTATCCGCTCAAGCTCGTCACCGGGATTGGCAATCTCGCTCAAGGCCTGCTCACACTTGGTCAATGCTGTTTGGGCATCAGATCTCACTTCGGCGATCAGATCATATGGTGTCTCGCCAACATGGGGCTGGGCTGCCAGTTCCCTGCTGACATAGACATCGGGCTGCTCGCCGGCTCGGGCAGCTGAATGCCAGAGTTCCCGGTTGGGGCCGTAGCGGTTGACATTCGTAATCTGGCTCAATGTCATCCCCAGGCTGAAGGTCTGGCGGTTGCCCTCGGTGATGCCGATCCTGCCCAGGATTTTCGGCGCGATCTGTCCGGCGCTGTTCATCGCTTCCACAAGCATCCTGCCGGCATGGGGGCTGATGGAATAATGCTCGCTGACTCTGTTCGCCCAGTATAGTACCTCGTCCTTTTCATCCCGCTCCGGATTCCAGGCATAGCGGAACCAGGCTTCATACCACATCCAATCCCGGTCCAGCTGCAGAAGCCTCGGCTCAGCCTTGTCCGGTGCATATGGCCAATCCCAATAAAAGAGGGGGTAGAGGTGCAAACCATTGCCGCCCAACCTGTACTTAGAGGCCTGGACGCATTTTTGAATGAAACCTGCTGCGTTATAGCGGAAAGGCTCCAAGTTGGCCAGGATATGAACATTGATGATATGGGTGGATTTCATGCTGCTCAACGCCAGGTGCTGTTCCTGCCAGTTTCCCCTGGGATAATGGGTGGTCAGGCTTTCACCGTTGTATTTCCACATGGTGTAAAGATTGGTATACAGGCCTTCGGCGCCTTCAATGGCCGCAAAAGGATCGCAGTCATGGGCCCGCAGGATAATGGGGGGCTCCTCCTTAATGTTGGCCTGGCGCATCCCTTCCTTGACCGCCGGGATAATCGTTTTCACAAACCACTCGGTTTTGTGATGGTAACCCCGGAGAGCTTCGCCAAGGCAAACCATGAGCCCGATATTGGGAAAAGACTTGATGAATTCCACGATTGATTTGGCTGTATAATCCGCCACCAAGGGATGAATCCGGGCCTGCCGCTGTTCCAGCCCGTGTTTCACGGCAAAGGGATGGGGAATGTGAATATTGTAGAATTTGAGCACAACCCAAATTCCCCTGCGGTCACACTCTTCCGTCAGCCACCTAAACATGGCGCGGTTAAGCTCAAATTCGGCCTCCGACACTTCCAGTGCTTCAGGGTACTCTTTGAGTTTAACCAGGGAGGAAAAAGGATGCCCGCTCCACAGGTAAAGCACATTACACCGGTAAGCTACCAGGCGATCAAGGAATTTCAGCCACAGCTCTTGATCGTAAAACCAGGGAAACCGGCCTGGAGTGATGGGATACTCGTACGTCAGCCGCGGCGGCTCAATCCTGGTCTTCTGCAGCCCTAAACAGGGCCCTCTTAGTTTAAACTCGGGCGCATCATAGAAAGCCAGATTCTTGGGGATTCCTTCTTCGCTGCCTATCCGGCCGGCCAGTTCCTGACAGCCGTAAACAGCACCTGCATCATCGGCTCCGGCCACTACTGTCAGGCGCCCCGGGCAGCTTGCCAGATAGAACCCCTCTTTTTGGAATCCGGGTCTGTGGTAAAGGAGCACTTCCTGCTCCTCACACCAGGCGATAAACGGATCCCGGCCCTTTAAGCCAACATATATTTTTTCGCCCCCATACCGGCGGTAGTCGTGAAACTCTTCAGTAATAACCCTTTGCTCGATTGTATACCCTGCCTTTTCCAGCTCCCGTTCAAGCAGGGCGATTCCAAACGCAATTCTTTTATTCTGTTCGCCGCTGGTGAAGATCAGCACCTGTTTCATCAACACCATAACCTCCTTAGCCTGCTCTGCCTAATCCAGCAAAAAACGGTACCCCTTTGGTTCCAACACAATTTCGTCTGTGACAGAATCTCCATTCAGTACATCGTAGTAATCATGGTCCAGCTTGATGGCTGCCGGCTCTTGACTGAAATTGAACAGGCAGTACAGGTTTTGATGATCATACTTCCGGACAAACACCTTCATGCCCGCTTGAACCTTAAACGGCAGTAAAGCGACTCTCCCGTCTTTGAGGGCGAGTTTTGCCAATTCCCCCAACAGCTGCGGCTCCACCCCGGTACCCAGGTAGTAGGCCACACCGTTGCCGTAGCTGTTTCTGCTGATCACACCAGTCCCTTCCCGGAAAGTGTCGGCGTATACTCCGATCATCTCTGCACCATTGGGTTCAAGGGTCTCAGCCCAGTACTTGTTCACTCCCCGGGTTTCTCCTGCACCGGTCTTTAAAGCAATCGTGGCTTTTGTCCGCTCCACCACAGGTTCCACTTCACCAACCCTGATCCCAAACAGCCCTGTGAGCCCGCAGGGCAGTGACTCGGCAATCCCAATATTATCCGGATTTTTGATGCCGGCTAGAAACGTGGACAGCAAAACGCCGCCGTTGTAAACATATTGCTTTAGCCTCCGCTTGAAATCGTCACTCATAATAATCGGAGCCGGGACAATTACCACCTTGTATTTGTCCAAATCACGGCCAAACGGTATCACATCGGCTCCCACACCCAGCCTGGCCAACTGCTGATAGATTTCAGTACAGAATTTGACGTAATTAAAGTCTTTGGCTATCGGTTTGATTTTGAGCGCCCAGAGAGATTGATAATCAAAGCAGACGGCTACTTCATTGTCAAAGCGGGAGTGCTTCAAGACGCTCCCAAGTTTCTTTAAATCCCGGGCCGCCGCCTGGACTTCATAGAACCGTCTCCTGGGAATCCCGTCTATGTCCACGACTGCATAGTTGAGCTGTTCCGCCCCAAAAGGAAAGGTCCTAAATTGAAAATGAGCCACCAGATCCGCTCCTGCGGCAAATGCATGTACCGCCGCCTGCCGCAGGGCACCAGGGTACGGCTGCAGCCTTCCCGAACCCCACAAGCCGTGCCCGCCGCCGGACTGGAACTCCAAAAGCCAAAAATCTTTGCCGCAGACACCTCTGGCATGGGCATAGGGGAACGAGCTGATTTCCAAATCTCTAAGGCTGGGATAATAGTCAAATGCATAACAGTCCAACCCTTGGAATGCCTTGTAATAATCAATGCTGTTGGTGGCAAGCCCTGTAGCATTGGTTGTTACAATTTTATCCGTGTATTTTTTCAGCGCATCCCGCTGGATATTCTGATACTCGATATTGGAATCACTGCAAAAACGCTCAAAATCCAAGCGCAGGGAGGGGTTCTCAAAGAAGGCGGGGATTGCCTGCTGCGTATTTGGTTCAATAGTGTTCACAGGGAGATTAATCTGGCTGAAACGATCATAGGCCTGGCCCCAGAAAACCGTGCCCATTCTCCGGTTCAGCTCAACAATAGTGCCGTATTTGCCTTCCAGCCACTGCTGGAATTTCTTTCGGCAAACAGGGCAGCGGCAGCGGCCTGTCCCCTCCTGCGCCAGTTCATTGTCGATTTGGAAAGCAAAAACGTAAGGACTGCCGCCATAATGAGCCCCAATCGCCTCGGCGATTTTGCGGGAATACCCACGGTAGACAGGGTTGTTGTAGCAATAATGCCTCCTGCCACCAAAAGGCCGGGTTATACCCCGGTTGTCAACGTAGAGAATCTCCGGATGCTTTTCCACCAGCCAGGCAGGGGGGCAGGCTGTGGGAGTACAGATAATGGTCTGGATTCCATTGGCCCCCAGCTCCTCAACTACCGGGTCAAGCCAGGCAAAGTCATACTGGCCTTCAACCGGCTCAAATTTGCACCAGGCAAACTCACCCATCCGCACCAAGTTGATCCCTGCTTCCTTCATCAGGGCAATGTCATGGGCAATTTCCGCCTGCTCCTTGTGCTCAGGGTAGTAAGAAACACCGTATTTCATGCGCATCCCCTCTCCTTTGAGAATTAAAGTCCGCTTCCAGCGAAAGCAGACTTTAACCTCGCAATATTAGTTCAGCAACCTCGGATGGCTGACGCCGCTACTGCTTGAGAATCTCATCCAATTGAGCCTGCCATACCGGCTGCTCCGCAGCGAGAACGCTGGTGGCGCTTTCGCCGTTGACTATGATTTTGACAAAGGCCGCCGGGTTGCTGCTCTCGAACAGGACTGACCGTTCAAGCTGGGTAGGAAGGAATACCGGTGTCACCTGTGGATTGGAAAGCAGTTCATAGGATTCAATGTCGAACAAACCGGACGTGTACCGCTCCCAATAGGTTTCTTCCCAGGATTCCATATCTTCGATATAAGGCTCTTTGATCTGCCACAGGGCACTGACAACCTCAATGATAGCAGCAGGATCCTCCACATAAACCGGGATCGCGCCTCTGGCGTCAACGAACATGTTAAACTCGTTCTTGCCGTTTGGGCCCTGCGCCGGCAGCATCAACCCCCACTCGTCACCAATGGTTTGGAAGTGTTCCTGATATGATTTGCCGGAAATTTCGGTGCCAATCTGGATCGTCATTGCAGCTTGCTCAAGCTCAGCCTGGCCGCGCCGTGCCCAGACACCGTCACGATACAGGCGCTGCATGAACTCAAGAGTTTCGATCACATGGGGATTGAGCAGATCGAAGACGAGCTTGCCGTCTTCAGTTGTCTTCGACACTCTGGCACTGTTGGACACCAGCATGACAATGATCTCATCTCTCACGTTGACGCTTCGGATGCCCCACTGATCTGTGATTCCGTCACCGTCTTTGTCTTTGGTCAGGGCATGGACTACTTCTTCAAACTTATCCCATGTCCACTCGCCCCGCTCATAGATATCGTATAGGCTTTCAACGCCTTCCCTTTCAAACAGACTCTTGTTCCAGACCAGATATCTGGCTTCAGAAGAATGGTTGTTGTACTCGAATGTATAGATCGTATCGCCTACGCTTGCGCCTATGCGGGGATCAGGGCGCCTGAACAGCTTCGGATAGGCATCATAGAAGTTGGGGCCTATGTAATCATTCAGCGGTTGCACCAGCCCGTCGCCAATCAACGCCGGGGTAATCGAATGGGCGAAGAAATCAAAAGGCTGGTCGCCGGCTAACACAGCAAGCCGCAGCTCTTCAAGGGCGTCTTCGGCGTTGCCTTGAAGCACAAACTCGATTTTGCAGTTGAACATTTTCTCCACCGATTCAATATGTGCCTGCAGCCTTTCATCAGGATCGTACCAGTTGTAGGCACCCCGAGGCCCCAAAGGTGTGATGTTGTACCACTGGGACTGAATGCGAACCGTGCGGCCGCCAAGATCAATCTTAAGTGTATCGGCAGCCTTTGCTCCGGCTGCAAAGACGATCACCAACAGCAATAAAACCGGAATCAGTCTTTTCATCAATCTGTCACCTCTTTTGTTTGTTTGATGTTAAACTTCTTACAGCACTCCAGGCTATCCCGGCAACCACCTCCTCCGGTATGCCATCAGTCAGCCAACAATACCGGTACGCTCGATACTCTCAATGAAGTATCTCTGTAGGAAAGCATACAGCAGCAATAATGGCGCAATGAACATGATCATCCCGGTATTGTTTAGGATCGATATATACTCCTTGGAATACATTTCCACATCGAAAGTCCGTGTCAGCTGTTCAAGGGCAAACGGCAGAAATGTGGCACTGCCGGACAAATACATCCGGGTAAACTGATAGTCGTTATACTGCCAGACGAAGGCAAACAGGAACACCACCAGCATGGCGGAAGCGGCTCCCGGGACCATGATGGTCGCAAATGTCCGCAGATACCCGGCCCCGTCCACCAGGGCGGCCTCCTCCAAGCTTTTCGGCAGACCTTTGAAAACTTGGCGCATGATGTAGATAAAGAACCCGTTTCTCAGCCCCATTCCGGTTATGGAAGTAAGGATAAACGGCCAATAAGTCCCCAATAGGTTTACGGACACAGGCATAATCCCGAAGAAGTCAAAGAACCGGAAATTCAAAAACAAAGGAACCATGATCATTTGGGGCGGCACCAGCAGCGTCAGGATTACCAGGGTGAAAAACAGGTTTTTGCCGAAAAAATCGAAGCGGGCAAAACCATAGCCGATCAAGGCGCTGGAAATCATCTGCAGCAGAGCAACGGTTGCAGCCAGGATGAGTGAGTTGAACAAGGCTTTTGGATAATTCATATAACCGTACAGCAGTGAGTAGTTTTGGACAATGCTGTCATAGTTCAGCTTCCTGGGAATCCATTTTACCAGCATATCATACATGTCATTTTCCGTCATCATTGAAGACGACAGTTTGATCAACAGCGGGTAAATAATGATATAACAGATGCCCGCGACCAGTATTGCCCGCACAAGTGCCCACAGTGTTTCTCCATAGAAGTGGGAGGTTAAAAACCTGCTTTTGCGGCGCACTTCGGGCATTTCTTCAAGTTTGCGACCCAGTTCGGCAGCCATGTTTAATCACTCCTCCATATAAACGACACGCTTGGCTAAGAGCAAGAACACCAGTACAAGGATGAGGGCTATTACACCAAAATACATCCAGGTCATTGCCACACTGACCCCGTAAATACCCCGGCCCCAAGCCGAATCATTGATCAGCTCCACTAGTGTGTTGCCGGGGCGGGTAAACGAATCCACGATGATATAGATGATATTGGTTAAAAACAGCGGCGAAACCAAAGGGAATGTGATTTTCCAGAATGTCTCCCAACCGGTTGCCCCTTCAATGGCAGCACACTCGTACAGAGAGGATGGAATGCCCTGGAGGGCAGACAAAAACACCACAATCGGGATAGCGGATGCATTGATGATGTCCGGTACTCTTTCCACCGCCGTCACAATATACTGGACGAACCATGTGGGCATCCGCAGAATCAACAGCAATCCCATCATAGACTGGGAAACCGAGAAAACACCACCTGCCTCCTCCGGCACATAATCAAGGACTTCAGTCAGAATATCGCCTGATTCAAACCGATAAACAATGCCGGCAGTCAGAATCACCGGCAGGAAAAAGACTACCCTCGCCATCCACCGGCCTCGGAATTTCTGGTTCAAAAGGTTCGCTGCAAAGAAACTGAACAAGATGATCGCCGGCAGATCGACCAAAATCTGGATTGTCGTCTCGGTGAACACCCGTACGAAGTCTGGATCAACCCGGAGGGCATACCGGAAGTTTTCCCAGCCTACATAGGTAAGATTAAAACCTGCTGCCTTAATGGTCAGCTCATTAAAGGCGAAAATGATCGATTGGACCATGGGCCCTAAAAAGAAGGCAATAAAACCAATGATGAACGGGCTGATGAAGACATACCCCCATATTGCCCGCTTGCGCCTGAGGGTCAAACGCGGCCAAAATCTAATTCTCATCAGCAATGCCCTCCAGTACAATAAAGTCTTTGGCACCGACCTGCCAGTTTTTTACCTGGACCGGTTCTTCGTTATAGTTAACGATGATCGCCCTGCCGTTTTCATAAACAGTTTGAAACACATTGTCAGCCAGTTTCCGGTAGTCAACGATCCTGAGATTCTGAACATCGTTCAAAGCAGAATTCGCCCTTTGGTACATTTCTGCAGCAAGCTCCAGCCAGTCGTTATAATGCAGCGAGTACAGATTGGCAAATCTAGTGTCCTTCACAGCGGAAGAATCCTGGAAACTGCCGATGAAATACGGGTAAGCCCCTGTCTCGATCATTTTCAGGAAAGCATCCTGAACATGGGCAGCCAGGTTTATCGGCCTGCCGGCATAGGGTACAAGGCCGTGTACCACTATCTGATAAAACGGGATTTCCTGATCAACAATATAGTATGAACTTCCCTGGGTCGGCATGTTGACGATGGCATCGGCATAGGGTATGGCATAGCTGTTGCCGTAATCCACCATGAGCTTGTAGCCTGAATCCCTCATCTTCGCCAACTGCCGGGTAACAATGTTCAGCGTCTGTTCACGGTCAACAAACTTTCTCAGGTCGTTGTTGAAATCGGAGTTCAGCTCGTACGCCAAATCCAAAAGAGCAAGGTTGGGTACTGCATACTTGTGATAATCCGCCAGGAATCGATCCACGGTCTGCTCCAATACCCTGGGGGACAGCACGTAACTAACTGGATAGGCTCTTTCAAAGACATCCAGCCAATATGCATATCTCCTGGCCTCAAGATTGTTCAACAGGCGGGCGGCATCCTGTTTTGGACTAAACCCGTTCAGCCTGCTGCCCATATAAACACTCTGAAAGCCTACACTCGGATACAGCTCATATCCACTGCCGGCAGCAAACTCAACCAATTCCTGAAAAGCTTTGGCTCCCCCCAAGGCTTTTTCAGGTTGGGCATGGACTGGGTAATCATGATTAACACCGCCGCTCAGCCAGCCCAGATACTTCAATTTAATATTGCCGATACCCTGCTGCGACAGCTCCTGCAGAATTGACCGCGCTTGATCAAAGGTGGTCAAAGGGCGGATCACATCCTGGGCAATACCCAGAATCGGCTCCCGCGTATCAATACCGCCCACCAATTCCAGGAAGAATGGAATGCCGCCGGCTGGCGCAAGGGGCTTCAGCTGATATTTATCCATCAGGTAGCTGCGGTAGGTATTGGCCATGCCCATATAATCATCATCTTCACCGGTCAAAAAGAAATAGCGGATGACAATGTCGCCTTCGTACATCCGCTTCTGGTAAATGGCGGCTGTACCCGAAAAATCGATATGGCTTGCCTTTTCACTTAGCGCAACGCTGCCGTTGGCAAGCAGCTGAAATTCGGCAAAAATCCGGTTGTAGTCGTTGAGCCTGCCGGCAATATCCGCCTTGATCCGGGCAAAGGCGGAACCCTCTTCGATCACAGCAAAAAGCGCCTTGTCATCGTCCTTCAAGCCAAATACGGGAAGGAGCGATTGCTCAGGGTACCTCCTCTTTTCCGCAGGCTGGTCCTGGGCGCCGTCGACACCGTAAATCGGCTCATTATAAGTCGCTCCAGCCAAACGCCCATTGTTCAGGTTGATCAGGGCACCCATCCCATCCGGGACCAGCATATAGCCTTCACTGTCTGTCCCGGCAGCACCAAAATACTCCAGCACCCTAATGGACAGGAGCGGAAAAGTATGCTTTTCACCGGCAGCATCCTCCACATCAACCGGGTAGACAATCTCATTTACCGGAATCCGCACCAAAAGCTCCGGCCCGTCCAAGACATATTCCAGCGGTATGTGGAAGATCTGCAGATTGGGCAGGAGCGGATCAAGGTTGTTCATTTCATGATCTTCGCTGCACTCGATGGGCGTATAATCTACCTCAACCAATACATTATAAATGGTGGTCAGAGCGAACTGGGGAACCCGCTGCAGCATGTAGGTAGGAGTATCCACGAGCTGCGCTACATCCTGGAAAGTGACCATATCGGATTTCTCGAGATCCTGGCGGTTTTCAACGAGGTTCTCCACCAATATCTTGACGATCCCCTCTTTTTCCTTCCTCAACTGGCTCTCCAGTTTGGCAATCTGGCTTTCCAGATCAGCCCTTTCCGGGGAATTCTCTGCCATTTGCGCAGCCTGGGACTGCATTTCCTCCAGTTGGCGCTCCTGCTCTTGATAACTCGGGTTGAGCACAACCAGATCATACTCGCCAAAAACGCGTTCATGGTTGAACCCGGCAATCTGCTGCGGCTCCCGATCACCCAACGGAGCAAGCATAATCACATGATAATACTTGGATAAGACCGATTCCTGTTCGGCCCTGATCTCAGGATCTTCTGACAAGATCAGCGCTTCCATCCTTTCCTGGCTGATCATCCGCGGTACATAGTGCCTCGGCTGCCACTGCTCCACCAAGGTGTAGTCAACCCGGACACCATTGTCAATCTTCCTGGTTTCATACTGCTCATAGATTGTGCTGAAGCGGTAGTTCTCTTTTTCTGCCGGTTCCGGTGAACCTGAACGGATAAAATGATGTGTAATCGTAAACTGGCTGCTCAGCCTTTCGAAGTTCAAACCCTTCTGGCTGAACCGGTCCTGCGGGTTGCTGTACCAGAACGTGCCCGTGGCTTTATCCTCAACAGCAACCTCCGTAGTGGCAGAATCAATATACAGATTAAGATATTCATTGCCGGCGACGAGCTGAAAACTATCCGCCTGGGCGGAAACGGCGAAACCGGCCGCCAGCAGCAGTATGAAGCTGAGACTCAGCAGTATCCTCCTGGAGGTTGGTTGACCTAACACAGTGATCGCTCCCTGCAATAGAATTATAACCGCAGTGTGATTTCACGGTACACTTCTTGAACAAACCTCAGCATCCTGTCAAGGACATCGAAGAAAAGCAGCCCAACAAAGCAGGCGAAGCCAACACCCACTATCGTTGCGGCGGTTGTAAACAAAATCTTGCCAAAGCTGTAATCATGGATCAAACCGGTTCCAAGAAACAGCAGCGCAAAGGTCCAAACATACACTATGGAAAGGACGACTGAATACAACTGGCCTTCCTCAATGGTGATATAGTTGCTGATAATCGTCATGGGCACGGCCGCCAGCAAGAACGGAGTCAGGCTGTAGGCCGCCGCGATATAAATATCCTTTAAAGTTCCCTTTCCATCCATCAAGGTAGTTAGGGCCCAGTTTACCGCACACCACAGGAGAACGGGGATACCGATACTAATCGCCTCGACCAGGATATTGATGTTCTCAATTTTCTGCTGGTTAAAGACGAACCCTGTGTACTGGCTCATGAAGACATAGGACAGCACCGTCAGGACTAACAGGATTGTGGCGGCGGAAACGGTGCCTCTGTTTTCATACTTCAAATCCCAGAACCCATCAAAGGGGTGAAATATTACATACTTGGCGTAGCACAAGGCATACCATGTCCGTTTCAGCCAAGCATAAACGGGGTTTTGCTGCACTTGGGGCCTGGCAAACCAGGCCGCGATTCCGGTCCTGATGTACCTTTGCTTCAGCCTGGGCCCCCAAGCCCGGACTTTAGAGGCATACAGCAAAAATATGAGGCCAAGCACGGAAGTCATGATCTTTCCAAAATGACTGTTCACAAAATCCAGGCGCAGGCGCTGAAAAGCTTTGGAATACCCTGCCCGGTTGTTTCCCAGCTTATAGTACTGCATTGCTTGTTTGTAATCTCTTAACTGCATATATGCACTGGCTACTCCGGAATAAGCCAGTTCATAATTGGGATTCATGGCCATGACCTGCCGCCAGTATTCGGTGGCTATGTCAAACGTGCCGTCATATTGGTAGCGTACGGCGTTGTGAATGACGTTGGCGTAGGCTGTCGGCTCAAATACGGTGATACAGTTGGCTCCCCTGCTGTCCAAAACCAACAGATGGCCGTTCAGTTCCGCCAAAGAACTGGGGCTGGTAAACAGCCCTATCCCATGGCCGACACCGCCAAAGACATAAAGCAGATTCCCGTTGCCATCATAGGTAAAAACTCTGCCCCTAAGCTGATCCAGAGCGCTGTACATCCCATGTTCCCGGCCTATTATGTCCACCAGTTTTGAACGGCCAATGATGGTTGAGCTGGTTCCTTCATAGAGATCGCCCATTGGATCGAAAAAGCCCTGGCGCCTGAGGACATCATCGCCCGCCGCATTGAGTTTGCGGATGTAATGCGTGGTTTCAACCTCGGAAGAAGCGACTGTAGTATATATGAACCCCATTTCATCCAAGGCCATGGCGCTGAACTCGGTGGGCAGCAAAAGCTGCATCCTTGCCCTTTGTTCTTCGGAAGCCATCTGGTACCAGAAGATCTCCCACGGGGGCCGATACACCCGCGGGGCTCCCATAAAGCCCCGGAACTCCCCCTCAAGGTTCAATACCATCAGGCCGTCGAAAACACCTTCAACAGTAACATAAAGGCGTTCCACCGGATCCACCGCAATCCGTTTAGGCCGGAACCGGAAGTGCTCTTGCAGCGCATCGGGGCTGTCGGTCTTAATTGAATCAATCACGAAAGCAAGATCGCCGTCGGGGTTAAAAACTACAATGCGTTCTTTTTGTGTGTCAGCAACAAACAAGCGACCATCATTGGTCACATAAACACTCTGAGGGCTGTTGAATTTTTCGATCTTACCATCCAGTTCGAACTCCTTGATTTCCTCAATCAAGGTAAAGTCGCTGGTTGTCCTAATGATCCGGTGATTCCCCGTATCCACAATATACAGAGTATTGTCAGGAGCGGTAAACAGATACTGGGCATTTTTGAACTCACCTGCTCCCAGATCCGTGCCGCTGACAGTACGGACGGGAAGGTATGGATCCGGTGTCGTCACCGGTTCACCCCAGAAGTTATACACATAGCTGCGGTATAAAGCCGCACTGGCACCACCGGAAAAAGCGATGGCACTCAAAATAATAACAGCTGGCAGTACTACTGCAATCAGCCACCCTCTGCGCTGCATAACGAGTCCTCCTCGGCAAAAACCTGTCCACAGCCGACAGCTAAACTTCATTACTAAATATTTTAGTTAACACTCAGCTTCTTTCATTCTTAAATTGATTACATTTTACTATATTAACTATAAGAAGTCAACGCGAACAAAGCGTCTTAAAGCACAACCCGGCTGTCTGCCTCCGCAGTTCACTGCCTAATTTTGACATCACCTAAGCTCTATTATATCGTTCCAACGATATGAAAATTTACGTGGGCTTTCACTAAAAATATGAAACGGAGTCCGCTTTTTGGCAAAAGCGGACTCTCCGTGTTCAACGCTTGACAGGCTCTGCTACTGCTTCAGGATTTCATCAAGCTGGGCCTGGAACACAGGCTGCTCGGCGGCTAGTACACTGGTTGCACTTTCACCGTTGACGATAATCCTGGCGAAGGCCTCCGGATTTGAGCTGGGGAACAGAACTTGACGCTCAATCGGCGAGGGCAGGAATACCGGCACAACGTCTGGGTTGGTCAACAGCATATAGGACTCCTCGTCAGGAATGCCGTGGATATAGCGATCCCAGAAAGCCTGTTCCCAAGCATCCATATCTTCAATATAAGGCTCTTTGAGCATCCAAAGGGCGGACACTACTTCAATGATTACTTCAGGGTCTTCCACATACACGGGGATGGAGCCGTTTGCAGCATTGTACATGTTGAACTCATTCTTGCCGTTCGGCCCCTGCGGCGGCAGCATCAATCCGAATTGGTCGCCGATAATCTCCATGTGGTTTATATAGTTGCGGCTGGTGATGTCCGTACCTGTGGCAATGGTCATTGCCGCATCATCAAGCTCCGCCTGGCCCCGGCGGGCCCATACGCCGTCAGCATAAAGCCGCTGCATGAATTCGATAGTTTCCACCACATGCGGGTTGAGCAGATCGAAGACGATCTTGCCCTCCGGGGTTGTCTTGGTCACCCGGGCACTGTTGGATACCAGCATCACAATAATCTCATCCCTGAGGTTAGTGCTGCGGATACCCCAAACATCAGTGATTCCGTCACCATCAAGATCTCTTGTGAGGTCATGCAGTATATCTTCAAATGTATCCCAGGTCCAGTCGCCCCGCTCGTAGATGTCATAGAGGCTTTCCACGCCGGCCCGTTCAAACATGCCCTTGTTCCAAAGGATGTACTTGGCACCGTTCGAAGTGTTGGAAGCTTCAAAGGTGTAGATCACATCGCCAACCGCAGCTCCGATTTTTGGATCGGGGCGGCGGAATAGAGGCGGGTATGCATCATAAAAATCCAGCCCGATATAATCGTTTAACGGCTTGATCAGCCCGTCAGCAATCAGTGCCGGTGTGATTTCATGTTGGAAGAAATCAAACGGCTGATCACCGGCAAGAACACCCAGGCGCAGTGCCTCCAAGGCATCCTCCCGGTGCCCTTCGAGAACAAACTCTATCTTGCAGTTGAACATCTGCTCTACTTTTTCAATATGAGCCTGCAGAAACTCATCAGGGGTATACCAGTTATACTCGCCCCTTGGCCCCAGGGGAGTATCGCCTGCCCAGTGGGATTGAATGCGGATTACCCGTCCGCCCAAATCCATGATTGGAGTGTCGGCAGCATTGGCCGCCGCTGCAAAGATCAGGACCATCAGTAAAATTGGAACCAGTTTTTTCACTTGATCGCTCACCTCTCAAAAATTTAGTTCCTCTCATGACCCAAATACCAACCAGAACCTAAGGCTCTCAAGCTTAAAGGCCTTATGGCTGAGTACCACCTCCTTCCATCGCCCAATGCAAATTGTGTTAACGTTTATCTAACATTTTGTTTCCTTTTATTGCGGTCCTTTTACATTTTACTCTATTTGTCAACAGCTGTCAATCAATCTCCCGGAGCTGACGGTGTCAACTTTTTGTAGGATAAGCCAACTATGATTGATCCAATAGTTCCAAATAGGCTTTTGTCATATCCAGAATGAAGTTCTGTGAGATTGGAGTCAGAGTAGTTTGTATCTCTTCCAATGTTAGCACCTTGTCCTGACCAAAAAATCCATTTACTTCACTGATGAATTTTTCAACGCTTTGTTGTAAAATATTAATCACAAGAGATCACTCCTTTGGTTGGGATTAAAATTGATTCTATTTTACCAAAAGGAGGATCTCTTGTTTAGTTTTGTCCTACAATTACTTTACACTATGCCCGGAGCTGTTTGACGGCAGTATCGATCACCCGGTGAATGAAATCTCCTCTTGCTGCGGTTTTGGAACGTCCCTGTCCAATTCGAGAGCCACGATTGTATCGGGGCCGTCAGCCATTTCCCGGGGAACAGAGATGGAAAGGCCGTCGTCAGTTTGCGCATATCCAACTTCCTTGCCGCCTAACAACCGGCTGCTTACAACCTTCCCTTCAACTGCAGGCAGGCGCATGCCTTGAAAACGCTCCCAGTCCAGAATATGGACAAAAATCTTGTTGTCCTTGTATGTACTGCCGTAGACATCGTCCACCGGCTGGAACGGACCGCCGCGGGTGCCGTAGATGCTCTCCCCGTTTGCCTGCATCCAAGCGCCAATTTCCATCAACCTGGCAACCGCTTCCTCCGGAATCACGCCGTCCTTGTCGGGCCCCACATTCAGCAGGATGTTGCCGTCCCGCATCCACACGTTGACAAACATACGGATGGCATCGTCAAACGTCATCACCGGATCATCCGGGATCCAGCCCCACGATCGGCCGCTGCCGATGCAGACACATTTCTCCCAAGGTACGGGGATGATGTTGCCGCAAATCTCATGGGAACCTTCGTCGCAGTAAAAATCTCCTTCCCACCCTGAACGGGGGTTGATCAGCAGTTTGGGGTTGTATTCCCTCGCCATCTGGTTCAGTTTGACCGGTTCCCACAGCCAGGCGGCGTCAGGATCGTGGCCCTGGTGGGCCAGCCAGGCCCCGTCGTACCAGAGAATATCGATCTTGCCGTACTGGCTCATCAGCTCCCGGACCTGGTCATAGCACTGTTTTTTCATTAATAAAGCGTTCTCCAGCAGTTCCCTGGGCCTGAAGTAACCGGGAAAGCGCCAGTCCATAAGCGAATAGTACAGACCCACTCGCAAATCCGCCCGGCGGCACGCCTCGACATATTCTTCGACAAAGTCGCGCTTTGCGGCCGTTTGCACGCTGGTGAAATCCTGATAGCTGCCGGGGCTGTCCCAGAGGGCGAAGCCGTCGTGATGCCGGGCGACCATGACCATATAGCGCGTGCCCGCGTCCTTGGCGATCGCCGCCCAGCGGTCCGCATCGAACGCTTTGGGGTTGAACTCCTCCGCCAGCTTCCGGTATTCTTCGGCGGGGATTCTTTCATTGTGCATCACCCATTCGCCCCGGCCCAGGATTGAATAAAGCCCCCAGTGAATGAACATCCCGAACTTGGCGGCGCGCCACCAAGCCAGATCTTCTTCCTCAAGCCTCAAGCCCGGGTGTTTGACACCGCCCAGGCTCTTGAACCGGATGTTGCTCTTCAGCATGGATTTGAGTTCGTCGCCAGTCATTTCCCGCTCTTTCGCTTTCTCCAATCGATTCCCTCCACACTTCATAGTCGATCTGCCCACACTCAATAGCCATGGGTCGGAACCAATCCGACACATGGCTATGAGTGGCTGTTTTCCAAAACGATTTGCTTGATTGTTCAGCGGCTATTGGCCAAGGGCGGAATCCAGCTGAGTCTGAATGACCGGAGCCCATTCATTGATATAAGCGGAGACACTCACGCCTTGGTTGACGACTTCGTCGTGGAATTTGTTCCACCATTCCCAGTCAGCCATCTTGATCGACATCTTGATGTAGGGCGAGATAAGGCTTTTGGCGTTCTCAAGCATCCACAGCCAGTTCTCGAAGGTTTCCATATCCTGGATATGCTGGCCGTGCCCCGGTGACACATACCACCATTTCTCTTCCCAGGATGCCATGTCCTCGATGTAGGGTTCATTGAGCCCGAAGAGTGCTTTGGCGACTTCGATCACGCCTCTTGGATTCTCAACACCCAAAGGAACGACTCCCATCCATTGACTCCAGATATCCACCAAGTGAGCATCTTGGCCCGGCCCCTTCGGAGGAGGAACAACTCCGAAGCGATCGGTGGAGTCTGCACCGACATTCTGCAGGTCATGGACATAGTAATAGCCCATGGCGAAGTTGCCGCTCTTCCTGTTGCCCCAATAGTTGTTGTCGGCCACACCTTCTCTGAACAGGCCTACGGCAAACTCAAGCCCCTGGATGGATTTCGGATCGGCGAGGGAGAACTGGACCTTGCCGTCGACATCCCGTTCGAAGCTGCCGCCGAAGGCAATGACCGCGTGCGTGTAGAACCTTTGATGATCCGCGTACAATCCCATCTGGTCTATTGTGCCGTCTCCATCAATATCTCTGGTCGCCTTGCGGGCGATTTCCGCCATCTTGTCGTAGGTCCACTCGCCGCTTTGATAGAGCTCATATAGGCTTGGCAGCCCTTCCCGCTCGAACAGGTCGATGTTCCAGACAAAGCCGACCACTTCCCGCTGGAAGTTCAGGGCTTCAAAACCGTAGATATGTTCTCCGAACGCGAAAGCAGGATTGTTGATGTCATGCTGGAACAGCCTCGGATAGGTTGCGTAGAAATCCTCTTCAAGCACGTCTTCCAGGGGAGCCAGTGTTCCCAGGGAGGCCTGAATGGCCATTCTTTCTTCTTCCAAGTGTGTGAAATGGAACGGCAGGTCGCCGGCCATCAGGCGCGTTGCCAGGAACGATTGATCTCCAAACCATTCACCTGGCTCAACCCATTCAATTTTGCAGTTGAACATCTCCTCGACAGCCTCGATGTGAGCCTGCAGGACTGCATCGGGCCCGTACCAGTCATATTGGTTTCTCGGCCCGAGGGGAGTCACACCCCACCAACGAGTCTGGAATTTCAGTGTCGCGCCGTTGAAATCATATTCGGCAGCAGCCACTATGCCCCAAGAGAGGCTCAGCGCCAAGGCAATCACCAGACTCCACCACAGTACCCGCCTTCTCATTTGTTAATCTCCTCCTTTTGTTTGTTTTTCCGAGTGTATTATATACCACCATGTTGCGGTAAATTTTACCAAAATTTTGTCACGAGTTTTCACTGCATAATTCATTAGAATCCCGTACACCTGTGGAAATGCTGCCTGCGCTGGGTACTGCCGTTCAGGCTTTGGATTAGAAATCCCGGCCGGATGGGTAAAAAGCTTTAGCAAAAACTACGTACTCTTTTACTATAATTTAATTATAGATCCCGGCAGAGAAAAGATCAAGCACCTCTTTCCATTTTTTTAATGCACAGCGGCCCGATTTAACACTTAAAACCCGTATGACAAAGCCCCGCCATCAACAGAGAAATCTTGTCCGGTAATGTACAGGGCATTGTCGGACAAAAGAAAACGGACCATGGCTGCTACAGCCTGCGGATCGCCAAAACTGCCGAGGGGGATTTTGTTGAGGATTTTTGCTTTCCGTTCCGGATCCATCACACCTTTTGTCAGCTCCGAAGGGAACCATCCTGGAGAGACAGAATTGACCAGGATATTGTCCCTGCACCATTCCACTGCCAAACCCCTGGTCAAGCCCAGGACAGCAGCCTTGCTTGAACAATAGGGGACAACCTCGCTAAATCCCTGATAAGCTGCCATGGAAGCAATATTGACGATCCGACCAACAAACCTGGACCCTCTCAGATAGGGGAAACAAAGGCAGGAAAGCTTGAAAACACCGTGGACATTCACCCTGTGAATCCGGTCAAAATCTGTGTCGCTGAACAGCTCAGCCCGCCGGCGGACGGTGATGCCGGCATTGTTGACCAAAAAATCTATGCCTTCTTTCTCACCGATCTCCCGGACAATACTTTCCATGGCGGCATAATCCGTAACATCACCCTTGACGCCCACGACCCGGTGATGATAGGCACTTCCATCTTTAGGCTCTCCACTGCGGCTGACGGCGTAGATCACGGCACCTTCATCAGCCAGCGTGTTGGCAATGGCCAAACCGATTCCGCTCGACGCGCCGGTCACAATGCCAATGCGTTCCGCCAACCTGCACACATTGCCACCTCCTATTTCACTTCCTGCAAGTACTTTTCCTGAAACCGGAAGCCCCATCCGGCACCATGGCGGGGATAAGCATAACCTTGCTCGATCACCATCTTGTTGTCCAGAAGATCCTCCACCCAGGTGAAATATTCCGCCCCATGCCCGTTGGCGATCGTGCAGAGCAAAGGCACATCGTAATCGGTATAGTAATGGGGCAAGACCGGGACATTGTATGCTTGGGCAACTGCGGCGGAATTGCGCCACTCCTCGACTCCCCCCAGCCTGATCAAATCTGGCTGCCACAGATCAAGGGCGTTCCTGGCCAGAAGATGTTTCAACGCTTCGACGCTGAATTCCCTTTCCCCCATGGCCAGAGCTATGCCGCATCTTTGCCGCAGCAACTGATAACCGGCGTAATCTGTGTTTGGGATCGGTTCCTCAAACCAATCAATGCCTATGCTCCTTGCCGCTTCCGCCAGTTTCAGAGCGGCCGGCACATCGAGGCCTTGGTTGGCATCGATCATGATCTTGACACCTAGGCCCAATGCCTCCCTGCATTTTTTTAGCCTTGCAATATCCCGGGAAATGTCTTTGGAGCCGACCTTGATTTTCACCGCCGCAAATCCCCGCCTTTGATATTCCCTTACCTCTTCCAGCAGCTCCTGGTCGGTATAAGACAGCCATCCGCCGCTGCCGTAAACAGGCACCTTGGCCGCTCCTGCTCCCAGAAGTTTCCAGATCGGCCGGCCCAAAGCCTTACCCCAAGCATCCCACATGGCCACATTGAGCACGGCAACCGCCCATCTCTGCAAACCCGGGCTGCCGAAGTACTCCGCCTCACGCTCCCAATCCTGCTTGAGCTTTACGGTCTGGAAGACTTCATAGCGGTTGTTGAGCACAAATTCTTTGAGATCTTTCAAAGCACCTTCGACGGCGCGCGGCGAGTAATGAAAGGCCAAAAAATGGCCTTGCCCGACTGTGCCTTTGCCAGTCACCACTTCCATTATGTAGAACTTGATTTCGGGAATCTCGTGGGTGGCATCGGCAATCGGCCGCGACAGGCGGGATTTGGCAGTGTAAATGTTGATTTCACGAATTGGATCCATTCCCCGGCTTCACCCCCTTTTCCTTCGCTTGATGCAGATCCTCAAAGTGTGATCAGCTTGCCGAGAACAGACTCCGGCATGCCTTTGTAACCTGCGTCAAACTTGAGCCGCCGAACTTTGCTCAAGTCCATCTCCCCTGTATGGCGGACAGATTCCGGATAGATCGGAATCTCCGACCCGGTGACGGCATAGACCGGTATTCTCGGCAGCTCGGATTTCACTTGCTTGAGCAGCACCGGCCCTTTGGTGGTTTCCCCTGTCCAGAAATCGGTCCACCGCCCCTCGGGAAGATATACGTCCCGGACACCTTCGCTGTTCAGCACCGGGGCAATCAACAAACTGTCGCCGCAGTAGAACTGATCATCGACCTGCCAGCAAAACGGGTCATCCAGATGGTGGAAAATCAGGGCTCTCAAGACCGGATACCCGCTCCTGACGGCTTTACCGCCCTGCTCATACAGATAGGGAATCAATGCATAGCGCAGCTTAAGCCATTCGCGCACAATCCCCGCGACCTCCGGGTATTCATACGGCTCCCGGGGTGAGGTGCCGTGGTAACGCATATGGGAAGAGAACGCCCCCACTTGCGTCCACCTCACATACAGATCATCTTCGGGCCAGTGGTTCATAAAGTCGGGCAGGCCGTGGAAACCGCCGACATCGTGGCTCCAAAAAGCAAAACCCGAC
>FZPS01000168.1_pt41 | contig 72385 bp, 63 predicted proteins | sample 1817821 | NCBI WGS metagenome assembly FZPS01 (sample SAMEA104158645, study PRJEB21678) | metagenome | place: Germany | collected 2015-04-21
TTTCTGTAGCTGTGTCTATGTTTGAAGTTGCTTCATCTAGTATTAATATTCTAGGATTAGCCAGTAAGGCTCTAGCGAAGGAGATTAATTGTCTTTGTCCTACAGACAATCTGGAACCTCTTTCATTCAAGTGTTACAGAACCTTCAGAGACGTCATAATATCTGCCTATGAGATTTATAAGTGAAGTTTTTCCTGAACCGGTAGTTCCCATTATGGCTACAGTGCTGCCAACCTTTATGTCTAAGCTAATATTTTTCAGCACTTCATGGTCCTTGTATTTAAAGGTAACATTATCAAAGACTATATGGCCTTCGACTTCAGAAGGTGTAACTGGATTGGAAATATTCTTTATATCTGAGCCTGTATCTAATATGGCAAATATCTTTTTAGCTGAAGCACTGTTTTGTGCTAGCATGTTTGTAATCCAACCAAGGTTTCTCATAGGCCATATAAGCATGGACATATATCCGCTAAAGGCTACTAGAGTGGGAACGTCTAAAGCAGTTGGATCCTTACGAATAATTAGTATTCCTCCTAAGACAATCATAACAACTTGAGCTAGGTTTGTTAAAAACTCTGTTTGAGGAAGATATTTAGCAACGATAGTAGCTTGTTCCATGTTAAGCTTATAGTTGTCTTTATTCATTCCTAAAAATTTAAATATTTCATGTTTTTCTCTAGCAAAAGCCTTTACTAGCCTAACACCAGCTATATTTTCCTGGGCAGTAGTGTTTAATACTGCACCTTGATCGCTGATTTTTCCGTAGGTTACTCCTACTTTCTTTTCAAATACTATTGCAATATAAGCAATAGGTAGCATGATTGCTAAGCAAACCATAGCTAACTTCCAGTTTAAATAGAAGAGCATGGAGCTAGCTAAAATGAAATAAATGATGCTTTCTACGAATAATCTTAAACCAAAGGAAATAGTTCTCCAGATATTTTCTACGTCCTCGTTAATTCTTGACATCAGCTCTCCTGTGTTCATCCTATCGAAATAACTGAAGGGAAGGCTTTGAATATAATCAAAGAGTTCCTGTTTGATATCTGTATTTACCTTGGCTGAAAGTACATCAAAGAGATATTCTTTTACATATCCTAGTATGGTTCTTAATACTGATACTATTAGAAGGCCAAGTAAGGCTCCTAAGAGTAGGTTGCTTTTCTTTTCGCCGATGACATCGCCAATGATGACCTTAGCAAAATACGGATTGAACATATCTGCAATTATGGTCATAAGCATGGCTATACTAGGCACAATGAGCAAGGCTTTATGCTTTAGTACATAGTTAAAAATTCTTTTCATTGATAATTCTCCCCCTTAAGCAAAATCCATAGGGCCCAAAATTATTTATCTATATGAGCCCAGCAACTAAAAAAGGCCATGGTAAACCATGGCCCATAAAAATTCAGACGAAAAATCTGAAGAGTAAAAAAGGCCATAGGTATTAGCCCATGACCATAATTTAATCAATTATAGAGTCATTCACATTAAAGCATAGCCTTTTAAATCAAGGCATGCTCTCTAGAGATAGGGCTAATGATTTCTTTGTATATGTAGAATTATAAAAGTTAAATTGATTTAGCTTTTTATAGTTCTCTGCATATATTATTGTCAACATTATTCCTACCTCCTTTACAAAAATTAATAGCACTTTTTATAAGAATACTACTAGGCTTTTACTAAGTCAATAGTTTTTTAGAAGTTTTCCATATTATATGACATCTAATATATAAGGATCTAGGCCTAGCTTAGGGGACTAATCTCTTAGGAAGGCTTCTCCAACTTTTACTATGTCCCCAGCTCCTACTGTTAGGACTAGATCTCCTTCTTCTGTATTCTTTCTCAAGTAATCTTGTATGTCTTGAAAACTGTGCAAGTTAATGCATTTTAAACCTTTATCTCGTATTTTGTCTCCTAAGGTATTAGAACTTACAATACCTGTGTCTTTTTCACGGGCAGCATATATGTCTGCAAGAATGATTTCATCAGCATCATAGAAGCTTTCAGAAAAATCATCTAGCAGGGATATGGTTCTTGTATAGGTATGGGGCTGGAATACACAAAATATTCTCTTATGGGGAATACTTTTAGATGTGCTTAGTGTAGCTTTAATTTCAGTAGGATGATGAGCGTAGTCGTCAATTACTGTAACACCATTTCTACGACCCTTTACCTCAAACCTTTTGTGGGTGCCCTTATAGGAACTTAGTCCCTTTGACATATGAGAATAGTCTATATTTAGTGCTAAGGCAGTAGCGATACAAGACAAAGAATTTAAGATATTATGTTTTCCAGGCACAGCAAGAGATGCTCTAAAGAGGAAACTTCCTTTATATATAACATCAAAAGAGGCACAACCCATATTATCAAGCTCTATTTTATGAGCTTGCAAGCTACCCTTATTAAAACCATAAGATATTATATTGCATGAATTGGTTTTCTCCATAATGTCATAAACATTTTCATCCTCCGCATTACCTATAAGGAAACCATCTTCTGGTATTAAGGATACAAAGTTTTCAAAGGTTTCCTTTATGTGATTAAGATCTCTATAGAAGTCTAAATGGTCTGCGTCTATGTTTAAAATTATACCTATATAAGGATAAAATTTTAAAAAGGAAGCTTTATACTCACAAGCTTCTGCTATAAAGTAGTCGCTGTTCCCAGTAAGAACATTTCCTCCGATTATGTCTAGTTCTCCTCCTACTAAGATTGTAGGGTCCACATGGGCATCAAGTAAAATATGAGAGAGAATAGAAGTAGTAGTAGTTTTGCCGTGAGTACCAGTTACAGCTACATTGTATTTATGTCCTTTCATAATAAGGCCTAAAAACTCCGCTCTATCCATCATAGTTAGATTTAGTTCCTTAGCTTTTATGAATTCTGGATTATCAGGGGAAATAGCAGCAGTATATACTACGATATCTGAAGAAAGAACATTTTCTGCAGCGTGGCCTATATAAATTTCTGCACCCTTTTCCTTTAATCTCTCTGTTATATTGGAACTTTTCATATCTGAGCCGGAAACTTTATAGCCATATTTAAGTAAAATTTCTGCTAAAGCACTCATACTTATGCCGCCTATTCCAATGAAATGGACTTTTTTATTGGAATCTTTGTTTAAATCAAAAGCCAAAATATCACTCCTTAAGAATAATTATATACATACATAAAAATATATTCTTTATTAATTATATACATTTTTATGAAAAAAAACACTAGGCTAAATGGAATCTTTTTTATATGGTCTTTTTTACTAGGGAATCTAAGTTTAATTTAGAAAAAACGGATAAAAAGTTATATGTATATTACAAAGTTCGGTTTTCTATTGGATAAACTCCTATATTACTGTTGATATTATTCGTGAATTAGAATAAAATATGAATAATAGTATTGTTGTTAAACAAAAAATCCCAATAGAGTAGGTGATAATATGAAAAAGCTCAGCAGAAACAATAGGGTTTCAGCTATAACTAAGATTCTTGTGGAAAATCCAAACAAGGTAATTAACTTAAATACTTTTACCCAATTGCTTAATGCAGCTAAGTCTACTATTAGTGAAGATATAGTAATGATAAAAAAAGCTTTTAGCGCTTTAAATATGGGGAGAGTAGAAACAATAGCTGGAGCTGCAGGTGGAGTGAAATACGTTGTAGGCGTTGGAGAGGATGAATGTAAAAGTTTTGCTCAGGAACTTTGCCAGACAATGTCTGATACTAATAGGATAATTCCAGGTAACTTCATATATATGACAGATATTATGTACAATCCTCAAGTGATAAGAAAGGCTGGGGCAATATTAGCATCTCATTTCATTGAAAATCCTGTAGATTATGTAGTAACGGTGCAGACAAAGGGAATACCTTTGGCCTTTGAGGTTGCAAAAAATCTTGGAGTGCAGTTAGTGATTGTACGAAGGGATAATAAGGTGGCAGAAGGACCTACAGTAACTATTAATTATGTGTCTGGAAGCAGTGGTAGAATTCAAAACATGTCTTTGCCTAAGAGATCAATACATAAAAACAGCAAGTGTGTTTTTATAGATGACTTCATGAAGGCTGGAGGAACTGCCTTAGGCATATTAGATTTACTGAAGGAATTCGAGAGTGAACTTGTAGGAATTGGAATATTAGTAGATACTATCGACACCCCGAAAAAATTAGTGAGGGACTATATATCCATTATTGATTATGCTGGTATAAATGAGGATGGAGAGGCTGTTTTTACACCTTCAAAGCTATATAGATAAAAAATATTCAAAAAATTTAATATTTTTTAAATAAAAAAAGAGGAAATTTGAGATGGATAGAGAAATAGTATAGCATAAAGCATCACGGAGGTGGATTGTAATGCAGATAACTGATGTTAGAATTAGAAAGATTGCAGCTGATGGAAAAATGAAGGCGATTGTGTCTGTGACCTTTGATAATGAATTTGTTGTTCATGATATAAAGGTAATTGAAGGACAAAATGGCTTGTTCATAGCTATGCCTAGTAGGAAAACTCCTGATGGAGAGTTCAAGGACATAGCACATCCTATCAATACTGAAACAAGAGAAAAGATCCAAAATGCTATTTTGGATGAGTATGCAAAAGTAAAAAGTGAAGAAGAATCAGAAGCTGCAGAAAGTGTAGAGGAATAAAAAGGAGTACAAACTCCTTTTTATTTTTTGGGAATTTTCTAAAAATACTTTAAAGGTTGAAAAAAGAAGTGGGATAAAATATAATATATAAGGATGAAATACCCTTAACAAAAAAAATACTAAAAAACAGCTACAAAAGCAATTTTTTATAGTATGAAAGATCCAAAAAAGAGGTGTTATTATGTATAAATGTGCTATTATTCTTGCAGCAGGTGAAGGTAAAAGGATGAAATCTGATAAACCCAAGGTACTTCATAAGGTTTGCGGCAAGGAAATGGTGAATCATGTCATTGATACAATGAGAGCGGCAGACTTAGAGGAAGTCAATGTAATCATTGGTAAAGGAGCGAAAAAAGTCAAGGCAGAAACAGAAAAGAGAAAGGTTTTCTATAGTTTGCAGGATAAGCAGTTAGGAACTGGCCATGCAGTTATGTGTGCAAAGGACTTTTTACAAGGAAAGCAAGGAGTTGTAGCTGTATTTACAGGGGATGCTCCCTTAATTAGAGAGGAAACAGTCCGGGATTTAATTAATTATCAACAAGAAGGTAAATATAGTGCTGTAATTTTAACTTCTATAGTAGATAATCCTCATGGATATGGCAGAATTATACGAGATGGAAACAGTGTAGGAAGAATAGTGGAGCATAAGGATTGCAATGAAGATGAGTTAAAGGTAAATGAGATAAATGCAGGTATGTATGCCTTTGATATAGAGGAACTTCTGGCAAGCTTAGATAAGTTAACAAACGATAATGCTCAAGGAGAATATTATCTTACAGATGTTATAGGTATATTGAAGAAAGAAGGAAAGGCCGTAGGAGCCTTAGTTATAGATTTTGAAGAAACTCTTGGTGTTAATTCAAGAGTGGAGTTATCACAAGCGGAAAAGATTATGCGAGAGAGAATTAACAATAAGCATATGACTAACGGAGTTACTATTATTGACCCGTCAGCTACATATATAGATAGTGATGTAGAAATTGAAAAGGATGCTTTTATTTATCCTGGCAATGTTCTACAGGGAAATACGGTTATAAAGAGTGGGTGTGTTCTTTACCCCAATAATAGAATAGAAGACAGTGTTATTGGACAGGGAACAATAGTGCAGGCCTCAGTCATATTGGAAAGTACTATAGGTGAAAATACCACAGTAGGACCATTTGCCTATATTAGGCCAGAAAGTGTTGTCGGAAATAATGTAAGAATAGGAGACTTTGTAGAGATTAAGAAGTCTACTATAGGAGATGAAACTAAAGTTTCTCATCTAACCTATATAGGTGATGCGGAAGTAGGTAACAATTGTAACTTTGGGTGTGGGACGGTAGTGGTTAATTATGATGGTCAAAAGAAACATAAGACAAAGATAGGCAACAATGTTTTTATTGGTTGTAATACAAATCTTGTTTCACCAGTAGAGCTTAAGGATAATAGCTATACTGCAGCAGGGTCGACTATAACAGAGGAAGTGCCAGAAGGAAGTTTGGCTATAGCAAGAGCTAAGCAGGTAAATAAAGAAGGTTGGGTAAAAAGAAGAAACTTAAATAAGTAGAAAAACAAAAGGAGGCTTACTAAATGATAACCCATGGTAAGAATATAAAAGTTTTCACTGGAAATGCACACCCTCAACTAGCTAAGGATATTGCGGATATACTAGGCATAGAACTAGGCAAATCCAAGGTAGGAAAATTCAGTGATGGAGAAATATCAGTAGATATTAACGAAACTGTTAGAGGTGCGGATGTATTTGTAGTTCAGCCTACTAATTCTCCAGTTAATGACAATCTGATGGAATTACTAATTATGATGGATGCCTTTAAGAGGGCTTCTGCTGGCAGAATAACTGCTGTTTTACCATACTATGGTTATGCAAGACAGGATAGAAAGACTAAGGCAAGAGATCCAATCACTGCAAAATTAGTTGCAGATATTATTGAAACAGCTGGTGCAGACAGAGTACTAACTATGGATTTACACGCTGCTCAGATTCAAGGATATTTTGATGTGCCTCTAGATAACTTAATGGGAGTGCCACTTCTAGCTAAGTATTTTACTGAAAGAGGTTTTATAGAAAATGATGAAGTGGTTATAGTTTCACCAGACCTAGGTAGTGTTACAAGAGCAAGAAAGTTTGCAGACAAGTTACATGCACCTATTGCTATTATAGACAAGAGAAGGCCTAAAGCAAATGTAAGTGAAATAATGAATATAATTGGTGAGGTAAAGGGAAAGGTAGCTATTTTAGTTGATGATATGATAGATACAGCTGGAACTATAACTAATGCTGCCAACGCTTTAGCAGATTTAGGGGCTAAAGAAGTTTACGCATGTTGTTCTCACGGAGTTCTTTCCGGACCAGCTATTGAAAGAATACAAAATAGTGCCATAAAGGAACTGATAATGTTAAACACAGTAAACTTACCAGAAGATAGAATGATAGATAAGATAAGGACAATTTCAGTAGCTCCAATATTCGCTGAAGCTATAAAGAGAGTTTATGACGAAGAACCAATAAGTAAGTTATTTGAAGAAGCTTAATTAATAAATATAGAAGATTTAGTAAAACTAAATCTTCTATATTTTTTTGCTTAATAGAATTAAAAACTATGATTTAACTAAAGCTAAGACGATAGCTAAAAAAGCATATATCCAGTGTTATAAGTAAATAATTTGTAACTTTTTTATAATACTATGTTATATTAGGATATAAATGTGATAAATTAAAATTATAACAATAGGACATACAGTTGAAATAATTATGACAAATGCGAATGAGGGGTGTAATACATGAATGGTAAAATAGCCAAGGTACTTATAGTAGATGATGATGTTAATATAGCAGAAGTAATTAAGATGTATTTAGAGAACTCGGGATACTCTACCAGAGTTAGCAATGATGGAAGGGAAGCTCAAGAGGCCTATAGTGAATATAAGCCAGATATAGTTCTTTTAGACATTATGCTACCTAGTGTAGATGGTATAGATGTTCTTAAGTGGATTAGGAAGGATAATTCAACACCGGTAATAATGCTTACTGCTAAGGGAGAAACCTTTGATAAGGTTTTGGGCCTTGAATTAGGAGCAGATGATTATATAGTAAAACCCTTCGAACCAAAAGAGCTTATTGCTAGAGTAAAGGCTGTTTTGAGAAGATATAATGCAGATAGCACAAATAGGGAAGTGCTAAATTTTGAAGATATGACTATAGATGCCAATTCCTATAATGTTATATATAAAAATGAAGAAGTTAAGATGCCTCCAAAGGAATTCGAATTATTATATTTTTTAGCCAACAATAAAAATAGAGTATTTACAAGAGAACAACTATTGTGTGAAGTTTGGGGTTATGACTATCCTGGTGACTCTAGAACAGTTGATGTTCATGTAAAAAGATTGAGAGAAAAGTTAACTGGAGGGTCTAATTGGCAAATAGAAACGGTTTGGGGAGTCGGTTATAAATTTGAGGTGAAGTAGATGGGGAGAAGAGGTCTTGCCTATAAAACTGTAATAATTTATACACTAATATCTGCAATATGCATTACATTTATGTGTAGCATACTTTTTATCCGATTTAAGAATCATTATTATGAACAGAGAAAAGCCCAGATGGATAAGGTTGTAGAAGGCCTTCATAAGGGTATGACAAAGGAAACTGGTTTTGATAGTTATGTTTCTTTATCAAAGTTACGAGAACAAATGGAGTTAATTAGTGACTCCATGGAAGAAGACATGCTTTTCGTAAATAAAATAGGATTAGTCCATATAGTTTCTAATGAAAAATACAATGAGCTACTATATAGGAATTTCATATCGGAGGATTACGAAGAACTATCTTCAGGAAAAAGAGTAGAAAAGACCATAAGTAATAGTGAGAACTTTTCTGAAAAAATGTACGTATATATAGTACCAATTATAGAAAATCAAGAATTTCGTGGTGCTATGGTTACTTTTACTCCCATTGAAAATATTGAAAAACCTATAAAAAGCATAGTTTTTTTTATGTGGATAAGTGCAATAGTGATGATTGGAGCAACAGCATATATTATGTATAGGTCTACAACAAGAATGATCGTAAGACCTCTTGCAGAGATAAATAGGGCTGCTCAAAAGATTGCAAAGGGAGAAGTAGAAAGAAGAGCAAAACTAAACACAGGGGATGAAATAGGAGAGTTGGCCAAGTCTTTTAATACTATGGCAGATTCCTTGGAGAAAGTTGAAAATGATAGAAGAAACTTTATATCCAATGTTTCTCATGAGCTTAGAACACCAATAACCTCTATAAAAGGATTTATTGGAGGGGTCTTGGATGGAGTAATCCCTAAGGAAAAGGAGAAGGATTATCTTTCTATAGCCTATGAGGAAATTCAAAGGCTAGCTAGGTTAGTAAATGATTTGCTAGATCTTTCCGTGTTTGATGCAGGGAAATTTAAGCTAGATATAAGTCAGGTAGATATAAATGAAATTATAAGATTGTGTGTAATAAAGGCAGAGGCCAGAATAAATAAAAAAGAGTTAAGTGTAGATGTTACCTTACAGGATGAACATTTATACGTATATGCAGACAGAGATAGAATAATACAAGTAGTCACCAATCTCCTTGATAATGCTATAAAGTATGTCAATGATAAGGGCAAGATAAAAGTGGTTACTAAAACAAAGGGAGATAAGGTTTTAGTTTCAATATACAATAGTGGACCCAGGATCCCAGAGGAAGACAGGAAACATATTTGGGATAGATTCTATAAGTCTGATAAATCCCGTACTTCAAAGGTTAGTACTGGATTAGGACTTCCTATAGTTAGAAATATTCTTACTCAACTTGGTGAAGATATATGGGTAGAAAGTGGAGAAAAGGAAGGTGTAACCTTCTATTTTACCCTAAGAAAAGGATAGCTTATTCTAGTTAGGAGGGAGCTGCATGAGTAATTTTTATAAAGATTTTAATAATGATTATGCAAATAGGACTACTAGAGTTTTAGAAAACCTTGCAGACATACGTAGGGACTATGAAGGTAATAATAGTAGCTCCCATAAAGATAAGGAACAGGGTGATGAGGCTACAATGAATCACAGCAGCGGAAAAATTAATTTTAGAAATAATAAGAGAAAAACAAAAATAAAAGCAGCTTTAAAAGGAATAGTTTTCATTCTTGTTGCCTCCTTATCAGGAGCTGCTACAGCAACAATATTAATTGAAAAAAAATATGCTGCCAATTTTACTGAAAAACCTAGTTATATACCAGGTGGTGGAATTTATACTTCAGGGGAGCCCCACCAGTCCTCCTACAGCGTAATACCTAAAAATGTAACCAATATAGTGGCAGAAGTGGTAGGACCTACAGTGGTGGGAATTTCTAATAATGCTGACAACTTTTTTGATGAGACTATAAATAGTTATTCTGGATCAGGAGTAATTTTTGCATCTAATGGGTACATAGTTACCAGCTACCAGGTAATTCAAGGTGCTGATAAAGTAATGGTTAAATTACCTTTTAACACAGTAAATCCTTTTGAGGCAAAAGTGGTAGGGGTGGATAAAAATTCAGATATTGCAGTTATAAAAATAGATGCAAAGGATCTTCCTGTGGCAAGGTTTGGCGAAGCGGCTAGAGTAAGACAAGGTGATGTGGCTGTGGCTATAGGGAATCCCTTTGGTCAGGAATATGGCAGTTCTATTACTAATGGAGTAATTAGTTCAATTAATAGAAAAGTAAAAGTTAAGGATAGTAGCACTGGTAAGGAAACTACATACAGGATCTTTCAAACAGATACGGAAATATATGCAGGAGGTAATGGAGGTCCATTGTGTAATGAGGCAGGGGAGGTAATAGGACTAATAAGCTCAAGTATAAATCCCTTATCAGGTATGAAATTCGCAGTGTCCATAGATGAAGTGAAAAAAGTTATTAAGGCCATAAATGATACCGTTGAAGACCCTAGATTAGGTTTTGGAATAGAAGGAGCAACAGTAGATAATGTGGGGAGTAAGGCTATAAAGGGTTTTTATGTAGTGAATGTAATTCCAGACTCTGGTGCAGAAGAAGCAGGAATAAAGAATTGGGACATAATTATTGAGGTTGACGGGAAAAAGATAAGTTCTAAAGAAGAATTTATGGCTATGGAAGATACTTTTAAAGATGGAGATGTGGTAACCTGTAAGGTTTGGCGAAATGAAAAAGTTTTTGATGTGGATATAAGAATATCTGAAATTGAATAGCTAAGTTTATTTATTCTTACTTTCTGATATCTAGGTGGCTTTTTAGCCACTTTTATTCTGTTTACTTTTAAAATTAAATCATATAAGATAATATAATGTTAGAAAAGTGAAAGGTGCATAAAGGAGGAGCAGAATTGTACTTGATAGTTGGATTAGGTAATCCTGGCCGTGAATATGAAAAGACAAGGCACAATGTAGGATTTCAAGTAGTAGATTTGTTAGCGGACAGGTATAAAATAAGTCTAAGTAGGACAAAATTTAAAAGTGTATATGGAGAAACTAGTATTAATGGGAAAAAAATCATATTAGCAAAACCCCAGACTTTTATGAACTGCAGTGGAGAAAGTGTAGCTGAAATTACTAGGTTCTATAAAATACCTACTGAAAAGGTAATAGTTATTTACGATGATATGAGTCTTGAGATAGGTAGATTGAGAATTAGGCCTAAAGGAAGTGCCGGTGGCCATAATGGAATAAAAAATATTATAGCCCATCTTTCCTCAGAGGAATTCCCAAGAATAAAAATAGGAATTGGGAAGCCTAAAGGAGAGTGGGTTAATCATGTTCTCGGAAGTTTTAGCCAAGAGGAAGAAGAAAAGTTACTGGAAACATATAAGATCGTTTTCCTTGCAGTAGAAACAATAATAACTAAGGGAACAGATGAAGCAATGAATAAGTATAATAGTTTTAAAATATAAAAGAATCTTTAGGATGGTGTATGTTAGTATGAGACTGAAAGGACTAATGGAGAATTTAACAAAGAACTCCATGTTTAAAGAATTTATATCAGATCTGTCCTGTAACAAATACCCGGCAGCGATTTATGGATTGTCTGAATCAGCCAGGGCATATGTAATCAATGGACTTTTCCAGGAAAGCAAGAAGAATATTTTTGTTATAACAAATAGTGATGTTGAAGGTAGGGCTATATATGAAGATTTAAATTTATATATACCTAATGTATATTACTTTTCCTCCAAGGAAATCGTTTTTTATAATCTCTATGCAGTTTCTGGCGACTTAAGATGGGAAAGGCTGAAGGTTATAAAAGAGATGATGGCTCCAGGAAGGAAGGTAATAGTAACTTCCGTAGAGGCTCTTGCACCTGTATATACACCTTTTGAATTATATAAAAAATATGACTTTAAGATTTCTGTAGGGGATACAATTAACCTGCAAGAACTAGCCTATAGGCTAGTGCAGTGCGGCTATGAAAGAATGGATATGGTAGACGGTAAGGGTCAATTCTCCATAAGGGGAGGAATTCTAGATCTATTTTCACCAATAGCTTCTGCCCCCTATAGAATAGAGCTTTTTGGCGATGAAGTTGATTCAATCAGAAGCTTTAATACAGAATCTCAAAGAAGTATAGATAAGGTAGAATCCATAGAGGTCTTTCCTGCAAAAGAGATTATTTTGGAAAAAGAAAATGTTGATAAGGGTTACAAAAGGATTGAAGAAGACCTAACGGACATGCTTTCTAGATTCAAAAAAAATAAGGAAAAAGAAGCTTATGATAAGATCAATGATATTACTAAGAGGAATTTAGAATCATTAAAAGAAAATTGGACTTTTGAAACAATAGATAGTTTTATTCCTTATTTTTACGAAAAACCTTCTACTTTCTTCGATTATATAGGAGATTCCATTATAATAGTAGATGATATTCAACGTTGCAAGGGAAAGCTTGATAGTATGTATTTTGAATTTGAGGATACATACAGCTCTTTTGTTCAAAGGGGGGAAGTATTACCTAAACAAGGACAGTTGCTTATTGAGAAAGATAACGTCATTAGTAAGCTTCAGGCTTCTAAAGTTATTGAATTAAATTCTATGGCTAAGAGGCAGGAAATATTGTTACCTAGAACTACCTTGCATTTATCTGAAATAACCTTGCACAATTATCAAGGGAAACTGGATCTATTAATTGAAGATATTCGAAATAGAAAAAGTAAAGGATATAAGACTGTAATCTTGTCAGGAACAAGACCAAGAGGAGAACGTCTAGTAAAGACCTTGAAGGAGCAAGGAATAGAAAGTGTATATAGAGATGTAGTAGGTGATATTAAAGAAGGTGAGCTTGTAATAACCTTCGGTAATCAATTAAAGGGTTATGAGTTTCCAGAGTTAAAGCTTAGTGTTATCTCTGATAAAGAGGTCTTTGGCGAAGCTAAGAAGAAAAGTCGAAAAAAAGCTACTTTAAAGAAAGGTGTAATCAAGATAAAAAGTTTTACAGAGCTTAGACCTGGGGATTACGTTGTACACACCAATCATGGTATAGGAGTATATAAAGGAATAAAGCATTTAGAAGTCCAGGGTTTGAAGAGGGACTTCTTAGAATTAAGCTATGACGGTGACGATAAACTTTATGTACCCGTTGATCAGTTGGACATGGTACAGAAATATATAGGTGGCGAAGGTAAGACCACTAAAATAAACAAATTAGGCGGTAATGAATGGTCCAAGGCTAAAGCTAAGGTGAAAAAATCTATAAATGAAATAGCTGAGGACTTAGTAAAGCTCTATGCTTCCAGGTCTATAGTAAAGGGATATAGATTTAGTAAAGACACTGTTTGGCAAAAGCAATTTGAAGAAGAATTCCCTTATGAAGAAACGCCTGATCAAATTACTTCCCTTGAGGAAATAAAAGCAGATATGGAATCTGATAAACCTATGGACAGACTGCTTTGTGGAGATGTAGGCTATGGCAAGACAGAGGTAGCCCTAAGAGCAGCCTTTAAGGTAGTAATGGATGGAAAGCAAGTGGCTTTTTTAGTGCCTACAACTATATTAGCTGAGCAACATTACAGTAACATGATAAAAAGATTTTCAGGTTTTCCAGTTCGTATAGATATGGTGAGCAGATTTCGAACAGCAGCTCAAGTAAGAGAAACCCTTAAGAATGTGAAAGCAGGGGTGGTGGATATATTGGTTGGTACCCATAGAATACTTCAGAAGGATGTAGAGTTTAAAGATGTAGGTCTATTAATTGTAGATGAAGAGCAAAGATTTGGAGTTAAGCACAAGGAAAAAATTAAGAATTTCAAAAAGAACATAGATGTAATAACATTAACTGCAACGCCAATACCAAGAACCTTGCATATGTCTCTTACAGGTGTTAGAGATATCAGTGTAATTGAAACGCCTCCTGAAGAACGTTATCCTGTTCAAACTTATGTGTTGGAGTATAATGAACAATTAATCAGAGATGCTATACTAAGGGAATTGGGAAGAGATGGTCAAGTGTTTTTTGTTTACAATAGAGTAGAAGATATAGAGCGTATAGCAAATGGTCTAAGGGAGCTTGTTCCTGAGGCCAAGGTGGCGGTGGCTCATGGGCAGATGACGGAGAGGGAACTGGAAAAGATTATGGTTGAATTTATGAACAACCAATATGATATTCTAGTTGCCACCACAATAATAGAGACGGGCATTGATATTCAGAATGTTAATACCATGATAATATATGATGCAGATAAAATGGGATTATCTCAACTATATCAACTTAGAGGAAGAGTGGGACGTTCCAATAGAATAGCCTATGCCTATTTTACTTACAGAAGGGATAAAATTCTTTCTGAAGTAGCAGAAAAAAGACTTAAGGCTATAAAAGACTTTACAGAGCTAGGGTCTGGTTTTAAAATAGCTATGAGGGACATAGAAATAAGAGGGGCAGGTAACATGATGGGCTCTGCTCAGCATGGTCAAATGTCAGTAGTAGGATACGATTTATACTGCAGAATGTTAGAGGAAACTATAAAGCTTATAAAGGGTGAAGTTACAGAAGAAGTAATAGAAACTACTGTAGAATTAAATATAGATGCATATATACCGGCTACTTATATCTTAGATGAAGTTCAAAAAATAGAAATTTATAAGAAGATTGCAGCAATAAGCGGATTTGATGACTTTATGGAGGTTAAGGATGAACTGGAGGACAGATTCTCTGATATACCTCAATCAGTTTATAATCTTATGAATATTGCCTATTTGAGAAGCTTAGGCAGGAAAGTGGGCATTATTGAAATAAAAGAAAAGGGTAATGAAGTTTACTTTTACTTTAAAGACAAAAGCAAGTTAAAAGATGTAATGATAAGGGCCTTATTGGAGAAGTATAGCAAAAAAATAGTTTTCAAGCTTGGAGATAGGCCAGCTATAGCCTATAAAAATCAGAATACTAAAAAGGAAGACTTGCTAGGAGTTTTTAAAGAAATGCTCCATTATCTTTTACAATTAAATGAAGGTAAAGAAAATATTAATTGAAATAATTTGCAAAAATGTTTATAATGAAAAAAGACTATATTGAGTGGGGGAATGTACGTGAATAAGGTTAAAAAAATAGTTAGCATATTAGTAACCAGCCTTTTTGTATTTTCTGCATCCGGTTGTATTGTAAAAACTGAAGCTGGTAAGGAAAACACAGTTGTTGCTAAGGTTGGCGAGGAAAAGATTAGACTTATTGATGTAAAAAAACAAATGAAGAGCAATGAAGATTTGATAAAGCAGCAATATGGTGATCTTACTAGCCAAGATGCTAAGAAGGCTTTAGAAAGCTCCTATGTTAATATGTTAGAAAGGGTAGCAGAATGGAAGCTTCTTAATATTGTAGCTAAAGAAAATTATGAAAGTATTATACCAAACCTTGATAACATAGAGGCTGAGGTTGAAAAGCAAGTAAATATAACTAAAGAAATGTATTTTGATAATGATGACACAAAGTTTAAGGAAGGCCTTGAAAGTATGGGCTATACTTTAGACTCTTTAAAGGATAGTTATAGGGAAGATATAAGATACAGCACAGACTTGGTAATTGCAGGCAGGGTTGAATATGAAGTTACTAAAAATATAACTGTAAGTGAAGAAGAAATAAAGAGCTACTATACAACTAACGTGGCCTCCTACACTACTAATCCTGGTGCCAAGCTATATCACATTGTAGTGGATACAGAAGAGAATGCTAAGGAAATTAGAAAAAAGTTAAAAAAAGATGCTAAATTTGAAGATCTAGCTAAGGAACATAATAAGGATGGTTCCGAGAACTATGGAGGTTTGTTAGGATATATAGAGTACGACAGCACTTCTTTTGATGAAGCTTTTATGAAGGTGGCAAAGGAATTACATGGGGGACAAATATCTCAACCTGTTAAAACAGCTAATGGTTGGGAGATAATCAAAGCAGAGGATGTAGTTAAAGATACTAAGGTTACACCTGTAGAGGAAGTAAAGGATAGTATCAAGGAACGACTTCTAGCAAATAAGAGAAGTTCTGAATTTGCTACAAAGCTAGCAAAGTGGAAAGAAGAAAAAGGTTTTAAATTATACGAAAGTAAGTTAAAGAAAAATATATTTTAATTTAAGAGCAGCGTCAATTTTGACGCTGCTCTTTTACAAATTGTTTCTAACTTTGCATTTCTAGTAATTGCAATACAAATAATAACCTTTATTAGTGCATAAAATTTCATTTTAAGAAAGATAATATTAATGGAAGTAGAATATATGAAATTTAAACAAAGGAGGGTAATAAATGAAGGCTACAGGCATAGTTAGAAGAATAGATGATCTTGGTAGGGTTGTAATTCCAAAAGAGATCAGAAGGACATTAAGAATCAGAGAAGGCGATCCATTGGAGATTTTCACTGATAGAGAAGGCGGAGTAATTTTAAAAAAGTACTCTCCTATAGGAGAATTGAGCGATTTCTCAAAAGAATATGCAGAATCTTTGCAACAGGCAATTGGACATATAGTGCTAATCGCAGATAAAGATGCAATAATATCTGTGAGTGGTGCCCCTAAGAAAGAATACTTAGAAAAACGAGTAAGCGATGAACTAGAAAAATTAATGGAAGATAGAAAGGCTGTAATACTAGATGAAGCTGCAAGTAATTTAATATCTTTATACAAGGATGAGGAAGTAGAAGGAAAGTATACTGCTGCAGTGATTTCTCCTATATTGGCAGAAGGAGATGCAATTGGAGCTGTCATAATATTATCCAAACAAAATGGGGAAAAGTTTGGAGAATTAGAAATGAAGCTAGCTGAAACTGCATCTGCCTTCTTAGGAAAGCAAATGGAACAATAGAAATCTAGGAAAATCTATCAACCATTTTGCTCCATCTGAATTATGACCATTAAATCCATAAATTATACATGAAAAACAAAAATATCATTGTAATAATGACTGTTTAGTACAAATAGAAATAATTAGACCTTAAATTATTTAGAACTATAAAGAATTTTATAGTTCTAAATTTTTATTTAATGTTTAATTAATTTTTAGATGGAGGAGTATTATGAAAAAACAGTCATTAATTAAGGGAACCTTAATTCTGGGTATTGCTGGAGTTTTTGCAAAGTTTTTAGGTCTCTTTTTCCGTTGGCCCCTTATTATGCTTATTGGCGATGAAGGTATCGGTTATTATCAAATGTCTTATCCATTATATATGTTCTTTATAGGTATTGCTTCAGGTATTCCTGTGGCTATATCTAAGATGGTATCAGAAAGAAATGCTTTTAATGATGAAGGCTCTATTCTACTAGTAATAAAAAAGGCTTTTCTTACAATGTTGATATTGGGAGGGGGCTTTTCCGTTGTCTTCTTAGTCTTCCCAAGGGAATTGGTCAGTTTTTTTAAATGGGATAAGAAGGCAGTATATTCGTTGATGGGTATAGGCGCAGCACCAGTTTTCATATCATTAATGAGTGTTTTTAGGGGCTTTTTTCAAGGGATGCAAACTATGACACATACAGCAGTATCCCAAATAATTGAACAAATTGGACGAGTGGTCTTTGGAGTAGGCTTAGCCTTTCTTTTATTACCTAAAGGTATAGAATACGCTGCAGGGGGAGCGGCCTTTGGTGCAGCTGCCGGTGGAATAGCAGGTTTTCTTTATCTTTTCATAAAGTATTTGGCAGCTAAAAAGCAGTTTAAGATTAAAAAAGTAAAAAAGGACGATACTATACTTACAGAGCTTTTACATATAGCAATTCCTGTTTCCTTGGGGGCGGCGGTAGGAACTATTATGAATCTATTAGATTCAATAATTGTGCCACAACAACTTTTGAGGTCAGGATATACATTTAAAGAAGCGGCTATACTATACGGTCAGCTAACAGGGAAAGCTATGGTCCTAATAAATGTTCCCTTAACCGTGTCTGCAGCCTTATGTTCATCTTTAGTGCCCATTATAGCAGAGTCTTTTGTCTTAAATAAAAAAGCAGAAGTTGATAATAAGGTTGAAATGGCAATGAAGGTTTCTATGGTTATAGCCTTGCCTTGCACCCTAGGTTTGTCTTTTTTGTCTGCACCTATTTTAAACTTATTGTTTCCAGGACATGCAGAAGGGTTTAAGATCCTGCAATATGCAGCCTACACCCTGCCTTTTATAATAGTGACTCAGAGTACCACATCTATTCTACAAGGCACTGGCTGCTATATGGAGCCTATAAAAAATATGCTGATAGGCTGTATTGGCAAGATTCTTATTACTGCAGTCTTAGTACCTATTCCTTTTATAAATATTTACGGGGCCATTGTGGGAAGTATGGTAGCCTATATTATTACCTCTGTTGCAAATTTAATAACTTTAAAGGCTAAACTTGGCGTGAAAATTAACTATTATGATACTCTTATTAAGCCTGCTTATTCAGCGGTCTTTATGATATTAAGTGTTGTTTTTACTTATCAATATGTTTATAATAGTACAATGAGTAACACCTTAGGTGTCTTTATCTCTATAGCCTTAGGTGGTATTGTTTATATGATTTTGATCTTCCTATTTGGTATCTTTGATTATAAATATGTGAAAAGTAAGTTTGCTAGAGGTTGAGAAAAAATAAGTTAAAGGAGTTTAACAGATGATTAAGATTATAGGATTAGGTCCTGGGGCGCCAGAAGTATTAACCATGGGAACTATTGAAGCTCTGAAAAAAACAAATAGGGTATATTTGCGAACTGAAAAGCATCCTACAGTTCAGTATATAGAATCTCTTGGTATAAAATTTGAAACTTATGACAATGCTTATGAAAGGTTTGAGACTTTTGATGAGGTTTATAATTTTATAGCTGAAGATTTAATCCATAACCATGAAAAACATGGAGATTTGATCTATGCAGTGCCTGGCCATCCTTTTGTGGCGGAAAAGTCTGTCAGGATTCTGGTGGACCATTGCAAAGACAAGTCCATTGACTTTGAAGTGCTTACTGCAGTAAGCTTCGTAGATGTGGTTATGGAGAGATTAGAACTAGACCCTATTGAGGGGCTAAAAATAGTAGATGCCTTTGAATGCAAGGATCATATTTTTGATAAGAGAATAGGAACAATAATAACTCAAGTATACGACAAATACATAGCTTCTGAAGTAAAACTAGCCCTATCATCCTACTATAAAGATGATAGCAAGGTATATTTTGTGAGAGCTGCTGGCATAAAGGGGCAAGAGACCATCAGACCAATGGCCCTGTACGAAATAGATAGGCAGGCTGATATTGATTATTTGACTTCAATATATATACCTAAAGATCTAGATAACAATAAGGATTTTTACGATCTTATAGATATTATGGAAAAGCTAAGAGGTCAGAATGGCTGTCCTTGGGATAAAGAACAAACTCATGAATCCTTGAAAAGGTACTTGGTAGAGGAATGTTACGAAGTTCTGGAAGCAATCGACGAAGAAGATGAAGAAAAAATAAGAGAAGAATTGGGAGATGTACTCTTACAGGTAGTATTCCATAGTGTAATTGGAGAAAAAGAAGGAAATTTTACAATAAACAATGTTATAGAAGGTATATGCAATAAAATGATACAAAGACATCCTCATGTATTTGGAGATACTACTGCGGAAACTTCAAAACAAGTATTGGATAATTGGGAAGATATAAAAAGACAGGAACAGGGAATAAGTAGCCTAACAGAAGAAATGAAGCATATAGCAAAGAACTTACCTGCCTTGATGAGAGCGGAGAAGGTACAAAGTAAGGCAAAAAAGGTAGGATTTGACTGGGACAGGGTAGAAGATGCTTTTGATAAGGTTCTAGAAGAATTTAAGGAGCTTAAAGAGGTATATAATGGAGAAAGTAAGGCAAGAATACTAGAAGAAATGGGTGATCTACTTTTTTCTGTAGTAAACGTATGTCGATTTCTACAATTAAATCCTGAAGAGGCTCTAAACAATACTACTAAGAAGTTTATTGATAGATTTCAATTTATAGAAGAAGCTGCTACAGAAAAGGGGATAAAATTGGAAGATATGACATTAAAACAAATGGATGACTTGTGGAATAAGGCAAAAAACTTAAGAAAACAATAAAAAAGTTATAAAAAGTTATAATTTAAAGAAGGAATTTAGAAATAAACGTTGAATATAGTAGAAAAGCTAGAGATTGGTTGCTTTTATGCAGGCTAGCAAACAAAAATTATCAAAAAATATCTATTTATAGGACTTTTTTTAACTAAAGGTATAGACTAACAGAATAAATAGATATATAATAAGTTCTAGAATCATGAAAGCAGTAATATGTCTGATTCCAACAAGTTAACACTTATTGTGTAACTTGATAATCTATACTGTATTTTAAGGAGGAAATTAAAAGTGAACAAGGCAGAGTTAATTTCAAGCATGGCTGAAAAGAGTAAGTTAACAAAAAAGGACGCAGAAGCAGCTTTAAAGGCATTTATAGAAAGTATTGAGGAAGCACTTGCTAACGGTGAAAAAGTTCAATTAGTTGGTTTCGGTACTTTTGAAGCTAGAGAAAGAGCAGCTAGAGAAGGAAGAAATCCAAGAACAAAAGAACCAATTCACATTCCTGCAACTGTAGTACCTGTATTTAAAGCAGGTAAAGAGTTCAAAGAAAAAGTTCTAAAGTAATTTAAAGCCCGGCGTAGTCCGGGCTTTATACATATAGAATCATTAAGTTCTCATTAAAAACAGTATTGTACTTATTAAATAGATAGAGGTGTGACTTTATGAGATTAGATAAATATTTAAAAGTATCAAGGATCATAAAAAGGAGAACTGTAGCTAAAGGGGCCTGTGAAGGCGGAAGGGTTTCTATCAATGGTAAGGTAGCAAAGGCCAGCACAGATGTAAAAGTAGATGATATAATCGAAATACAGTTTGCGGCAAAGACCTTAAAGGCGAGAATTACCAATATAGCAGACCATGTTAGAAAAGATGATGCAAAAACTATGTACGAAATCTTAGAAGGTGAAGAAGATAAGGACCAATAAATTTAAATAAAGGAATTTAGTATTTGTAATAACTTCCTAGGCTCATTCATATATTATCATTAGGTAGGAGGGATGGCCTGTGGAAGTTAAGAAAGAGGTTAGAATAGAAGAAAAGAAAAGCAATATAACCCTCGAAAATCGAAAAAGATTATTTTTAACTGGTGTCATGGAAGTTATAAGTTTCAATGAAGAAAAAATACTGTTAAATACCAGTTTGGGGATGCTTACCATTAAAGGAAGCGGACTAAAAATGAATAAATTAGATGTACAAAACGGTGAGGTAATGATTATAGGTATGGTAGATTCCTTTACATATACCGGCTCAGAAGCTAAGCAAGACAAAGAAAGTATTCTGTCAAAATTATTTAGGTAGAGGTATATAATATATGGTTATTCCGTTGATAATGCAGGCGAGGCTTGTTTTGTACAGTATTGTAGCTGGAATCTTAACAGGATTTTTATTTGATTTTTATAGGACTTTTAGAGGGTTTGAAAATATCCATAAGCTATTAATTGTAATTGAAGATATTTTGTTTTGGATCTTAGCTGGGATATTGATCTTTGTTTTTCTTCTTTATACTAATCAAGCAGTTATGGGTGTATATGTTTACATATGGATGGTTTTTGGTGTATATTTATATATGAAGATAGTTAGTAAAAGTTTCAGAAAAATTCAATACACACTAATTTGTAACATTTCAAAGTTCTTTAGAATAATTATAAATATAGTGATATATCCCTTTAGGTGGTTATTTTACAAAATTGGATTAAAAAAATAAAATTAATTTCAAGAAAATCACTTGAATAAAACTAAAAACCTAATTACAATAGATTTAAAAGCCTATAATATCTTAAAAAAAGGAGAAAGTAGCTTATGAAAAAAAAGAAGTTAAATATAAAATCCTTTTTTATTGTGTTGCTTGCATCATATTTTGCTATTGTTTTTGTAAGGCAGCAATTTGTGGCAGCAAGGCTTAATAGAGAAGAAGCTAAAAGAATTCAACAGCTTAAAGCCGATAAGGATCAGGAAGAAGAATTAAGGGAGCAGCTGGAGTTGTATGAAAGTAATCCAGAGGGATTTGCTGAAAGACGGGCCAGAGAAAGATTGGGATATATAAAAGAAAATGAGACTCCTATTAAGTCGTTACCTGAAGGGCAATAGTATAGTTTAAATTTTTTATTTAAATAAACATATTTATTTTTAAGGAGGAGTCTTTTTAATATGACCTTAAAGGCAGGAAACATTATAGAAGGTACAGTAATTAACATTACTAATTTTGGAGCATTTGTCGAGGTAGAAGGCAAAACAGGATTGGTTCACATTTCTGAAGTGGCTGATACATTTGTAAAAGACATCAGAGAGCATCTGAAAGAACAGGATAAGGTTAAAGTTAAGGTAATATCTGTAGATGAGAATGGCAAAATTAGTTTATCAATAAAGCAAGCTATGCCAGCAAAGAAATCTGTTAGACCAGCAGAAATTGATTGGTCCAATGAAAGGAATAAAAGCAATACTTCAAATTTTGAAGATATAATGTCAAGATTTCTTAAAGACAGTGAAGAAAGACAGCAGGACTTTAAGAGACATCAGGAATCCAGGGGAAGAGGGTATAGCCGAAGAAGTTAATAGCAAAAAAGTAGAGATATTAAGCTGTCTTTAAATTTTGGGGACAGCTTGTTTAATTCCATTATATTCATACTTGAATTGCCAAAAAAAAACCTAATAAAACAGTTGACATTGATGCAACCATCATATATAATAATCTATGTCGCTAAGGAATAGTATTCCCGACAACTGCTGGAGTGGCGGAACAGGCAGACGCACAGGACTTAAAATCCTGCGGTGCTAACACACCGTACCGGTTCGATTCCGGTCTTCAGCACCAATAATATCGCGGGGTGGAGCAGTTGGTAGCTCGTCGGGCTCATAACCCGAAGGTCGTAGGTTCAAGTCCTGCCCCCGCTACCACATGGCGGAATAGCTCAGCTGGCTAGAGCATTCGGTTCATACCCGAAGAGTCGTAGGTTCAAGTCCTATTTCCGCCACCATATATATAATATAAAATTCAACAATACGCTGGAGTGGCGGAACAGGCAGACGCACAGGACTTAAAATCCTGCGGTGCTAACACACCGTACCGGTTCGATTCCGGTCTTCAGCACTTAATATCGCGGGGTGGAGCAGTTGGTAGCTCGTCGGGCTCATAACCCGAAGGTCGTAGGTTCAAGTCCTGCCCCCGCTACCATATGGCGGAATAGCTCAGCTGGCTAGAGCATTCGGTTCATACCCGAAGTGTCGTAGGTTCAAGTCCTATTTCCGCTACCAGATAAAGAACTCACTATTTAGGGAGTTCTTTTTTACTTTAAAAATCATTCTCAGTATTTGAAAAATTTGTATGAAAGATTTAATATGACTAAAAGTTTTCATCAAATCCTCTTAATTATACTGCTAACACGACAATTATGACGGAAACATTAAAGGCCTATAAAGTTAGATATGGCACATTATCCACAACATATACCAAGCTTATTGATTGGGGCCCAATATGTTGTGGATAATTTATTTTTACAATTATATGTACATATGTCCATTTATAAAAATAAAAATAGATTGATGTCCTATGAAAAATTCCTTTCATCACAGTAACTGACATATATTTACATAGACCTTTGCTATAATAAATCTGCGGCTTGAAGGATAGTCAAAAGTAGTTAGAGAGAATTTAAGCGCAATTTATTGACAGGGGGTTATTTTAATGCAGTATGGTATGGAAATTACATCATATAAAAGAAGTAGAAGAGTTCAAAGAAGTGAAGGGGTATTTAAGTATAAATGGCATGTAGGAGCAGTAGCTTGTTTTGGTATGGCCTTTTTTATAAGCAGGGTTATTTTAATTAATAATTGGGCGCCTTTTGGTATAGCTTTTGTTATTGCAGTGGTTATGAACAGGGAGGATAATACACCAATAGTAGCTGCTAGTGGATCTTTGTTAGGGTATTTGTCTATACTTAACAGTGTGGATAATGTACCCTACTATATCTTGGGCTTAGGGACTATAATTTTTGGAGCTTACTATTTTAGAAATGTGGAAAAGAAGAAAAGATTAATAGTCTTTCTAGTAATACTTTTAATAGAATCCATTACTTATAATATAGTTTTAATTTTGTATTCTGCAGGTGGTAATATTTTTTCTTCTGCTTTTGAAGTGATATGCACTTTACCAGTATATTATATTATCCATTGTGCTATGTTATGCCTAAACAAGGTAAAGACCAAGCATGTATTTAGTAATGAAGAGATTATTAGCATAACTATGGTAATGGCTCTGGTCATGTCTGGCACTTGGGGCCTAACCTTTCTTGGTATATCATTGCAGACTGTAATTACCTTTGTATTTGTTGCAGTATCTGCTTACATAAATGGCTGTTCAACAGGAGCTTCTGTTGGGGTGGCAGTAGGTTTGATAGTAGGGATGACTACGGATAATTTAGTGATGAATATTAGCATATTCGCATTATGCGGTTTTACTGTGGGATTATTTAGAGAAACTAGTAAATTACTAAGTGCCTTGGGATTTATATTCTCATTTTTTATTTTGAAATTATACTCTGATTCAGATTTAGGTTTAAGGTTAATAGAGGTCCTGGCTTCATCTGTAATTTTATTGGCTATACCAGACCAGTTTTATAGTAAATTAGCAGAGGAATTTAATTGGGAGAAAAAGAACAATGCAATTCATACTAATCATACTGAGGCTGTAAGACAAATATTTATTGAGAAATTAAGTAGTTTTTCAGATATCTTATTTAGTATGTCCTATACTATTAAGAATTTAGTTAATAATGATAAGTTGCAACTAAAAAACAAAAGTAGTGCCTTAGTTGAAAATTTAGCAGATAGGGTTTGTGCTAATTGTAATATGAACTCTATGTGTTGGAAGAGGGAAATATATTATACATATACAGCTTTTGCTGAGTTGATTCAGAATTACCATGAGAATAAAAAAGATTTTCCTGAGGAGCTAGAAAGAAAGTGCATAAATAAATCTTTGCTTATAAAAAACACAGAAGATATTATAAATAATTTTATTAATAAGGAGATCTGGAGAAATAAACTAGTTGAAGGCAGGCAGCTAATTGCCAGTCATTTAAATAATATAGGGCAAACCATACAGGAAATGGTAGAGGATTTTGACTCTAATATTGCTTTTAAAGCTCAGACTGAAAGGAAGGTTAAGAAAGCCTTAGATAGGTCAGGCATACATTTTTTAAATGTCTTTTGTATGGAAGACAAAAGTAGAAGGCTCAATATAAAAATAGTATTGAGCAGTAGTTGTAATAAAGATTTTTGTAATAATAAACTATTGCCTTTAATTAATAGTGCTACAGGTTTAAATATGAGTGTTTGCCATTATGAAGATACGGAGAATGGGCAAGGGGACTTTAGCACAGTGATTTTTGCAGAGTCTCCAAAGTTTGAAATATTAACTTACGCTGAAAGCCAGTGCAAGCATGGGGAAAATTCAAATGGAGATAGCTATGGTTATGGAAAGCTCTTGGATGGTATGTATATGGTAGTTCTAAGTGATGGTATGGGATCTGGTCCAGAAGCAAGCGGGGAGAGTAAGGCTGCGGTGAAATTAATAGAAAAATTCGCGACAGCAGGCTTTTCAAGAGAAGTTGCTGTAAACACAGTGAACTCCATAATGACTATGAAGTTTTCAGAGGAAGAAAAGTTTTCTACATTAGATATAGCCAATATTGATACTTATACAGGTCAATTAACTATGATGAAAGTAGGGGCTGTTTCTACATTTATTAAGAGAGCTGGAAAGGTAGAAATTATCAACTCTAAAACCCTGCCTATGGGGGTTTTAGATAAGGTAGATATAGATGTAACACAGAAAAAGGTTATGGATGGTGATCTATTAATTATGTTTAGCGACGGAGTTTTAGAATGTGAAGGCAACACTGATTTAATGGAAAATTGGATTCTTAACTACTTGGAAGAGGATGAAGAAGAGGATATTTCAAAGATAGCTAAAAAAATTATAGATAGGGCTAAGGAAGTAAATAATGGTAAGGCTAAGGATGATATGACTGTAATAGTATCAAAGGTTTCTGCTTCTTAAGATAGGATGGTGTTAAGCCATCCTTATATATTTAGTTTTAATCTATAACTAGATATGAAAACAGTCTTATTTTAGGAATTAAGGGACAAATATAAAAATATATATTATAATATTGACAGAAACTTAAATTCATTGGGTATAATCTATTGTAGGTGGTATCTATAAAGTAAGATAATTCGAGGTGTGAGCTTTGCTGCAAAAGGTGATAAATTATATTGACGAAAACAAGATGCTGCAAAATGGTGATAAAGTGATAGTGGCTCTTTCAGGTGGCCCTGATTCAATGTGCTTAGTACATATGTTAAAGGAAGTTCAGGAAAGATACAATATTAAATTATACGGAGCCCATGTAAATCATTGCTTGCGAGGAGCAGAGGCAGATGCAGATGAGGAATATGTAAGGGAGTTTTGTAAAAAAGCTAATATAGATTTTTATTCGGAAAGAATAGATATCAAGGAAATGGCAAGAATTAACAACATGTCTACAGAAACAGCAGGTAGAGAAGCAAGATATGCTTTTTTTAATGCTCTGAAAGAAAAGCTAGGTGCAAATTTAATAGCCTTAGCTCATAATTCCAATGATCAGGCAGAAACTATATTAATGCGAATTTTACGAGGCACTGGTATGGAGGGCTTAATAGGTATAAGACCTGTTAGAGATGGAATATATATAAGGCCTATCTTAATACTTACTAGACAAGAGATAGAGGAATATTGCCAGATTAATAAATTAAATGCAAGGATTGATAAAAGCAATTTTGAAAAGATCTATAATAGAAACAAAATAAGACTGGAGTTAATTCCTTATTTACAGGAGAATTTTAACAAAGATATATTAAATACTATAAACAGACTTTCGGAAATAATAAGTAAAGACCATGACTATTTAGAAAATGTTGCAGCTATAAAATATGACCAATACTGTTTAAAGACTGATGAGAAAATCATCTTGGATCAGCAACTATTAAATGAGCATGAAGCCATTGTAACTAGGGTTTTAAGAAAGGCAATCCGACAAGTAAAGGGAGACTTGAAGAATATTGAATTAGTACATATAAAAGAAATTATCGAGTTTTTTTCTATGGGTACTGGTAAAAGGATAACTTTGCCTGAAGGAATTATAGTGGAAAATATGTATTCAAAAACCCATCTTTATAAGAAGCAGGATAATATAACTACTAATGAATTTAGAAATGAACTTCTTATTTTTGATAAGGAAAAGTCTCAAAACCTTCCTGTAGTTAAAGAAGTAAGTGAGATAAAAATAAGAGTAAGTCTTAGGAAAACTAAGAATAATGAAGTGTTGAATTTTTCAGAGGACCCATATAAAAAGTACTTTGATTATGATAAAATTAATAGGTATATTTCTATAAGAACTAGACAGGAGGGAGATAGGTTTACACCTTTTGGAATGAAGGGTAGCAAAAAATTAAAGGATTTATTTATAGATTTAAAGATTCCAAAGGAAGAAAGAAATAAATTGCCACTGCTGTGTTTTGATGATGAGATAGCTTGGATAGTAGGGCATAGAGTAAGCAATAAATACATAGTTACCAAAAACACCAGAAATATTTTAGAGATAAAAATTACGAAAGGGGAAAACTAGATGATAAACGACATAAAAGAAATCTTGTTAGATGAGGAGAAAATAAATGAAAAGGTAACTGAGCTTGGAGGGTTAATTAGTCAGGATTATAAGGATGAGGAATTAGTACTTATCGGTGTTCTTAAAGGCTCAGTTATGTTTATGTCAGATTTAATGAAGGCAATTACTATACCTTGTTGTATGGATTTTATGGCTGTTTCCAGTTATGGAAGTTCTACTCAGACTTCAGGTGTAGTAAGAATATTAAAAGACTTAGACTACGACATTGAGGGAAAAAAAGTTCTTATAGTAGAGGATATTATAGATTCAGGTATTACTTTAAAGTATTTATTGGAATACTTAAGGGCTAGGAAACCTAGTTCTATAGAAGTTGTATGTCTTTTAAATAAACCTGAAAGAAGAAGGGTAGAGATAGAGGTAAAGTATCAAGGTTTTGAAGTGCCAGATCATTTCTTGGTTGGATATGGTCTTGACTATGATGAAAAGTATAGAAATCTACCTTACATTGGTATACTGAAGGAAGAAGTATATCAGTAATAGTAGAGTAAAAATAAAAGTATTTGTCATTCAGATTTTAAAAGGAGATAGAGTAATTTGGTGAAATAAAATTATTGTAAAGAAAAACCCTATGTGATACAATTTTATAGTATCAAGTAGAATAGCATTATTGAAAGGGGGGCCAGAATTGAAGAAATTTTCGAGTGCAACACTCTGGCTTGTAGTATTAATAGTCGTAGTTTTTGCAGCAGTTGCCTTATTGGGTGAAGGGAGAAACTCCAACACATTAACTGTTAATGAGTTCGAAAAGGCTTATAAAGAAGAAAAACTCAAATCTATGGAGATTTCTGAAGATAGAATGATCGTAACTGGCGAACATAAAGACAAGGGAACGTATCAGGCAGTAGTGCCCTATGAAAGATTACTTCAAATAATAGCAAAGTATCCTAATGTAGATGATATTAAGGAAACATATACAAAACCTACTAGTGTTCCATTTTGGATACAATATCTACCTACAATATTATTAATCGTCATGTTAGTGGCTTTCTGGTTTTTATTTATGCAGCAGTCCCAAGGTGGTGGAGGCAGCAGAGGAGTAATGAACTTTGGAAAGAGTAAAGCTAAAATAGCTTCTCCAGACAAAAAGAAAGTAACCTTCGCTGATGTAGCTGGTGCTGATGAGGAAAAAGCAGAATTAGCTGAAATTGTAGACTTTTTAAAACAACCTAAAAAATACACTGATATGGGAGCCAGAATACCTAAGGGTGTTCTGTTAGTAGGACCACCGGGTACTGGTAAAACTTTACTGGCAAAGGCAGTTTCAGGAGAAGCTGGAGTGCCATTTTTTAGTATATCCGGTTCTGATTTTGTGGAAATGTTTGTAGGTGTTGGTGCATCAAGAGTAAGAGATTTATTTGAGCAGGCAAAGAAACATCCTTCTAGTATTGTTTTTATCGATGAAATCGACGCTGTAGGTAGACAAAGAGGAGCTGGTCTTGGCGGCGGACATGATGAAAGAGAGCAGACATTAAATCAGCTATTAGTTGAAATGGATGGCTTTGGTATCAATGAAGGTATAATTATAATAGCTGCTACTAACAGGCCAGACATACTTGACCCAGCCTTATTAAGACCAGGTAGATTCGATAGGCAAATTGTTGTAGCTGCTCCTGATGTTAAAGGTAGAGAAGAGATCTTAAAAGTTCATTCAAGAAACAAAAAGCTTGATGAAGATATAAGATTAGATGTTTTAGCAAAAACTACTTCAGGATTTACTGGAGCAGATTTAGAGAATTTAATGAATGAAGCTGCCTTATTAGCAGTTAGAAACAATAAAAAGTTTATAGGCCAGGAAGAGTTAGAAGAGGCAGTAACCAGAGTTGTAGCTGGGCCAGAAAAGAAGAGCAGAGTTATTCATGAATATGATAAAAAGATTACTGCCTATCATGAGGCAGGCCATGCAATTGTAGCAAGACTTCTACCAAATGCAGACCCTGTTCACCAAATAAGTATAATTCCAAGAGGAATGGCGGCAGGATATACTATGAGCCTTCCTAAGGATGATAAGACCCACGTTTCAAAAAACTATCTTTTAGACCAGATGGTAGTTTTACTAGGTGGTAGGGCAGCAGAAAAATTAGCTTTAGAAGATATCTGTACTGGAGCTCAAAATGATATAGAAAGAGCTACAGCCATAGCTAGAAAGATGGTTATGGAATATGGTATGAGTGAAGAAATAGGACCTATGTCCTTAGGGACAGACCACAATGAAGTTTTCTTAGGAAGAGACATTGGTAGAGGAAGAAACTTCAGTGAAGAGGTTGCTTCAGTTATTGATAAGGAAATAAAGAGGCTTATTGATGAATCCTATAACAAGGCTTTAAAATTGCTAGATGAAAATATGAATAAACTTCATGCAGTTGCTCAAGCTCTACTTGAAAAAGAAAAGCTTGAAGGAAATGAATTTGAAGAGATATACAATACTACTGTTTAAGGATGACGAAAGTCATCTTTATTCTATAAGGAGGGGTATACTTTATGAAAAATGATATAGAAATTGCACAGAGTGCTTCCATGGAAAAGATAACTAATATAGCTGAAAAGATAGGGCTTACAGAAGATGATATTGATTTATATGGAAAATATAAGTGTAAAATAAATTTAGAAGTCTTAGAGAAAAGGAAGGAAAGACCTGACGGCAAGCTTATACTTGTTACTGCAATAAATCCTACTCCTGCTGGTGAAGGAAAGTCTACTGTTACAGTAGGCCTAGGCCAGGCCTTGTGTAAGTTAGGGAAAAATGCAATCATAGCCTTAAGAGAACCATCTCTAGGACCTGTATTTGGTGTAAAGGGCGGTGCTGCTGGAGGCGGTTACTCCCAGGTTGTTCCTATGGAGGATATAAACTTACATTTTACCGGGGACTTTCATGCTATCACCTCAGCTAACAATTTACTGTGTGCAGCAATAGATAACCATATCCATCAAGGAAACTCCTTGGATATTGATGCTAGACGAATTACCTTTAAAAGGGTAATGGATATGAATGATAGAGCCCTAAGGCAAACAGTTGTAGGGCTGGGAGGGAAGATAAATGGATTCCCAAGAGAAGATGGCTTCATGATTACAGTAGCTTCTGAAATTATGGCTATCTTATGCTTAGCTAAGGATTTGATGGATTTAAAAGAAAGATTTGCAAATATTATTGTGGCTTATAACACTAAAGGTGAACCTATATATTGTAGAGATTTAAAGGTAGAAGGTGCCATGGCTCTACTAATGAAGGATGCTATAAAACCTAATCTAGTTCAGACTTTAGAGCATACACCAGCTATTATACACGGAGGTCCTTTTGCAAATATAGCCCATGGCTGTAATAGTATAATAGCTACTAAAGTGGCTTTAAAGCTTGGAGATTATGTAGTAACTGAAGCAGGTTTTGGTGCAGATCTAGGTGCAGAGAAATTCTTAGATATAAAATGCCGTTTTGGAGGATTAACTCCTAATTGTGTTGTAATAGTAGCTACAATTAGGGCCTTAAAACATCATGGTGGAGTAACTAAGGATAAGTTAAATCTTCCTGATGTGGAGGCATTGGCTAGGGGTGTGGAGAATTTGCAGAAGCAAATAGAAAACATCCAAAAGTATGGAGTTACTCCGGTAGTAGCTATAAATAAGTTTGTTACTGATAGTAAAGAAGAAATTAAATTTATTGAAGATTTTTGTAAAAACTTAGGAGTAAAGGTGGCTCTAGCAGATGTTTGGGAAAAGGGCGGAGATGGAGGAATTGATCTAGCAGAATCCGTACTAGATGTGGTAGAAAACACTGTGCCTAATTTCAGATATTTATATGATCAAGAATTAAGTATTAAAGAAAAAATGAACATTATAGCTAAGGAAATATACGGTGCAGCTGAGGTAAGGTTCAGTAAAAATGCAGAAAAGCAGATAGAGAGCTTGGAAGAGCTTAAGCTAGATAAAAAGGCTATATGTGTGGCTAAAACTCAGTATTCTCTATCAGATAATCCACAACTTCTTGGAAGGCCAGATGGCTTTATAGTAAATGTAGTGGATGTAAGAATTTCTAATGGTGCAGGCTTTATTGTAGTATTAACTGGTGACATAATGACTATGCCAGGATTACCAAAGGTTCCTGCAGCAGAAAGAATGGATATTCTACCTGATGGATCAATTTTAGGCTTGTTTTAGTATTTGCTGATTCTTTAACCTTGCATAGGATCTTTCATATAAGGTTAATAGAGGAGAGATATTAGAGGTAGTAAAGTAAATTGTTGGTATCTTGACAAAATAAAATTAGTTGATAAAATTATATTGTTTGAGCAATAGGGAATTTAAAAGCAGCTAGGAGGCTGCTTTTAAATTATATTAAGGGCGGTGTTTTTATGATACTTGTTGTAGATGTTGGCAATACTAATATTGTTCTTGGTGCATATGATGGAAAGAATCTTATCGCCGATTGGAGATTATCCACAGATCTAGGAAGAAGTGCAGATGAATACGGCGTTATGGTTGGACATCTTTTTCATATGAGCAAATTGGATATTTCAGATGTAGAAGGGGTAATAATATCTTCTGTAGTACCTAATATAATGTATAGTCTAGAGCATATGATTTGGAAATACTTTAAGCTTAAACCATTGATAGTTGGGCCTGGAGTAAAAACCGGCATCAATATTAAATATGATAACCCTAAAGAAGTAGGAGCAGATAGAATAGTCAATGCTGTAGGAGCTCGTGAAATATATAGAAGGTCTTTGGTAATTATCGACTTTGGAACAGCTACTACCTTTTGTGCTGTCACAAAGAATGGGGATTATCTTGGAGGAGCAATCTGTCCAGGGTTGAAAATATCTGCAGAGGCTCTTTATGAAAGAGCTGCCAAGCTTCCTAGGGTAGAAATAATACAACCAGCAACAGTTATAGCTAAGAATACTGTTACAAGTATGCAGGCTGGTTTAGTATATGGATATATTGGCCAAGTAGACTATATTGTAAAAAAGATGAAACAGGAAATGGAAGACTATGATGGTGAAGTGCCTTTAGTAGTAGCTACAGGTGGATTAGCAAAGCTTATAGCAAAAGGTTCTAAATGTATTGATAAAGTAAATTTTGACCTCACATTAGAAGGATTGAGAATAATATACGAAAAAAATAAGGAGTAGATAACTTGTTGAGGATATCTAATCTAACATTTAACAATAATGTGTTTTTGGCTCCAATGGCTGGTTTTACAGACATAGCCTTTAGAGGTTTGTGCAAGGAAATGGGCTGTGGTTTGGTTTATAGTGAAATGGTAAGTGCCAAGGCTTTATTTTATGGTAGCGAAAATACGGAGAGCTTACTAAAAACTTCAGAAGAGGAAAGACCTATTGCAGTACAAATTTTTGGCAGTGATCCATATACAATGGCTAAGGCTTGTGAGAGGTTCAACAATGACGATAGCTTTTGTCTAGTGGATATTAATATGGGGTGCCCCGCCCCTAAAATAGTGAAAAACGGTGAAGGCTCTGCCCTAATGCAGGATCCTAAACTGGCAGTGGAGATTGTTAGGGAAGTAAAAAAAGCTTCTTCTAAGCCTGTAACAGTAAAGTTTAGGAAAGGTTTTACTGATGATAATATTAATGCTGTAGATTTTGCCAAGGTTTTGGAGGAAGCAGGAGCAGACGCCTTAACCATACATGGCAGAACCCGTCAGCAGATGTATGAAGGCAGGGCAGATTGGCAGATAATAGCTAAAGCCAAGGAGGCTGTTACTATCCCGGTTATTGGCAATGGAGATGTGAAAACTGTTGAAGATGCCCAGCTAATAAAGGCGATTTCAGACTGTGATGGTATCATGATAGGCCGAGGGAGCTTAGGAAACCCATGGATCTTTAAGCAAATAGAAGATGCTCTCAACAAGAAAACTATCACATACCCAGATTGGGGACAAAAAATAGACTTATGTATAAGTCATTATACCTTGGCAATAAAGTATCATGGAGAACATAAGGCTGTGAGAGAGATGAGAAAACATCTGTCCTGGTATATAAAGGGGATGCCAAACTGTATAGAAGTTAAGAATCAAATAAACACAGAAGAAGATAGCGAAAAAGTTATAAAAATATTAGCTAATTACAAAAGACAACTTTTATCCTAAGTAGATGAGTCCATACTTATAAATATAAATTTAATTTGTAGGAATAAGTTTAATATTTTGTGTAAATATATAATAAACTATAATACTACTGTTTTTAACGTTCTAGCTAACTATAGGTTGACAATGATTGCATTGCTGATTTATAATAACTTTTAAATGATTACAGGTAGTTAACTGGTGAGCTTTCGGTTATAAATAGTGTAAATAATTTTAATGTGATTAATGATTTCGTAGTTATGATTATAAAGGGGAGAAAGAAATGAGCGAAGTAAAAAAGTATGTAATGACTTATGAAGGGGTTAAAAAGCTTGAAGAAGAATTGGAGTTTTTGAAAACTGTTAAAAGAAAGGAAATAACTGAGAAAATAAAGGTAGCTCTTGGTTATGGAGATTTAAGTGAAAACTCCGAATATGACGAAGCAAAAAATGAACAGGCCTTTGTTGAAGGTCGTATTATAACCTTGGAAAATATGTTAAGAAATGCTTCAATTGTGGACGAAAGTGAAATACCATCAGATGTAGTCAGTGTAGGTTCAAAGGTAAAGGTAAAGGATTTTGAGTTTGATGAAGAGGTAGAATACACAATAGTTGGTTCTGCAGAGGCGGACCCAATGAGCTATAAAATTTCAAATGAATCTCCTGTTGGAAAAGCTCTTATAGGTAAGAGAGAAGGAGAAACAGTAGAAGTTGCTGTTCCTGGTGGAATGAGCAAATTTCAAATATTAGAAATCAGAAGAGATTAATTTAGGAGGGATTTCATAGTGGCCAATGAGGATACAAATATAAACGTAGAGGCTGAAGAACAGGCCTTTAACGAACAGGTTAGACTAAGACGACAAAAGCTAGCAGAGGCTCAGGCAAAGGGAAAGGACCCATTTGATGTGTACAAGGTAAATAGAACCCACACATCTGGTCAAATAAAGGAAAACTATGATGAACTAGAAAATCAAACGGTAACTGTAGCTGGTAGAATAATGTCTAAGAGAGTTCAAGGTAAAGCAGGCTTTACTGATATTCACGATAGAGACGGTAAAATTCAGTTATATATAAAGATTGATGACGTAGGGGAAGAAGGATTAAAGGAATATAAAACCTTTGACTTAGGTGATTGGATAAGTGTTACAGGTTTTGTTTTCAAGTCTAGAACTGGTGAAATAACTATACATATAAAAGAATTCCAGCTTATATCTAAGGCACTAAAGCCATTGCCAGAAAAGTGGCACGGACTGAAGGATCCAGACTTAAGATATAGACAAAGAGAAGTTGACTTAATATCCAATCCAGAAGTTAAGGAAACCTTTATTAAGAGAACTAAAATTATTAAGGCTATAAGAGAGTTTTTGGATAACAGAGGTTATTTAGAGGTAGAAACGCCAATACTTTCACCAATAGCTGGTGGTGCAGCTGCAAGACCTTTTACAACTCATCACAATGCCCTTGATATAGATATGTATCTTAGAATAGCTACTGAACTTTATCTAAAGAGATGTATAGTAGGTGGACTTGAAAAGGTATATGACATGGGAAAAAACTTCAGAAATGAAGGTATAGGTATAAGACACAATCCTGAGTTTACAATGATCGAGCTTTATGAAGCCTATGCAGACTATTACGATATGATGGAGATAATGGAGAACCTTGTAGCTGAGGTTTGTCAGAAGGTAAATGGCACTATGAAGGTTACCTATCAGGGAACAGAAATAGACTTTACTCCTCCATGGAGAAGGCTTACTATGGTAGATGCAGTTAAGGAATATGCAGGTATCGATTTTAACCAAATAAAAACTGATGAAGAGGCTCAAGCTATTGCTAAAGAAAAGAATCTTCAGTTTAAAAAGGATTTAGAGAACTGTACAAAGGGAGACATATTGAATGCCTTATTTGAAGAATTTGCTGAAGAGCATTTAATACAACCAACCTTTATAATGGATTATCCTATAGAAATTTCACCTCTTACAAAGAAAAAGAGAGGAAATCCTGATTTTACAGAAAGATTTGAAGGCTTTGTTTTCGGTAGAGAACTTTGCAATGCCTATTCAGAGTTAAATGACCCAATAGTTCAAAGAGATAGATTCAATCAACAGGCCAAGGAAAGAGAATTAGGGGACGATGAAGCTTATGTAATAGACGAAGAGTTCATGAGTGCCCTAGAAACAGGTATGCCTCCAACAGGTGGCTTGGGCATAGGTGTAGATAGACTAATAATGTTCCTTACAGATGCTCATTCTATAAGAGACGTTATTTTATTCCCAACTATGAAACCACTATAATTTTTAGAGCTAACGGCTTAGAAGTTAATAGGTATTTATCTACCTTAAAAGATAAAAGGACTTTTTCCTAACTATGTTATGGGAAAAGTCCTTATATTTATAGATAAAATTTTAAAGACTGATAAGTAAGAGTACTTATAAGGCCCAGAAACTACCCTTCCAAGGAAGGTGTAATTAACTTCCATAAAATAAATCAAAAAATACTCTTGCATTTTTAATATAAGCTGATATAATAGTTTATGTACTAAGCGTTCCGCGATAGCTCAATGGTGGAGCATTCGGCTGTTAACCGAAGGGTTGGAGGTTCGAGTCCTCTTCGCGGAGCCAATTTTTATTTTTTGTAAAATACATAATATAAAGCAAACTACAGCAAATCCTTGCTGTTTTTTTATAAGGTCTAACATCTAATGTCTAAAAATCATGTTAATGACTTTTCTATATTGACAAATACTAATAGTTTGATAAAATTATACTAAATTGAATAATTATTATACGATGATAAAGAGGAGTAGCTTTATTAATTTTTTTAGAGAGATGGTGTTTGGTGCAAACCATTAAGTTGTAAAGTGAAGGGCGCTTTTGAGTATGTGTTTATGAAAGCAGGGCTTATGCCAAAAAGGGTGGAACCGCGGTTAAACCGTCCCTTATGGTATAGGGCCTTTTTTATTTTACAAAGAATGAAGGAGGATTAGAAAATGGCTTTTGAAAAAACCATGGATAAGATTGTAGCGCTATGCAAAGGTAGAGGTTATATATATCCAGGCTCTGAGATTTATGGAGGCTTGGCAAACTCTTGGGATTACGGTCCTTTAGGAGTAGAGTTTAAGAATAATGTTAAGAAGGCTTGGTGGAAAAAGTTTGTTCAGGAGAGTCCATATAATGTAGGAGTTGACTGTGCTATACTAATGAATACTGATGTATGGGTTGCATCTGGACACGTTGGAGGTTTCTCAGACCCTCTAATGGACTGTAAAGAGTGTAAGGCTAGATTTAGAGCGGATAAATTAGTAGAAGATCATATGACGGAAAATGGTGCAGAAGTAGCATCTGCTGATGGATGGACAAATGAGGAGCTAAAGAGCTATATTGATGAAAAAGGGATAGCTTGTCCTAAATGCGGTAAAAGAAACTTTACAGATATCAGAAAGTTTAATCTTATGTTTAAAACCTTCCAGGGTGTAACAGAAGATGCTCAATCTGAACTATATCTTAGACCAGAAACTGCTCAAGGTATTTTTGTAAACTTCAAGAGTGTTCAAAGAACTACAAGAAAGAAGATTCCTTTTGGAATTGCTCAAATAGGTAAATCCTTTAGAAACGAAATAACTCCAGGTAATTTTATTTTTAGAACAAGAGAATTTGAACAGATGGAATTGGAATTCTTCTGTGAACCAGGAACTGATTTGGAATGGTTCAAGTACTGGAAGGATTATTGCTGGAATTTCCTTTTAGGCCTAGGTGTTAAGGAGGAAAATCTAAGATTTAGAGATCATAGTCCAGAAGAACTTTCCTTCTATAGTAAGGCTACAGCAGATATAGAATATTTATTTCCTTTTGGATGGGGTGAATTGTGGGGTATAGCAGATAGAACTGACTATGACCTGAAACAGCATCAACAACATTCAGGGGAAGATATGAGCTACTTAGATCCAAAGACTAATGAAAGATATGTACCATATTGTGTTGAGCCTTCAGTAGGTGTAGATAGAATGGTTTTAACCTTCTTGGCAGATGCCTATGATGAAGAAGAATTAGAGGGTGGAGATGTAAGAACAGTATTAAGACTACATCCAGCATTAGCACCTTTTAAGGCTGCCATCTTACCTCTAAGCAAGAAACTTTCAGAAAAGTCCTTAGAAGTATATGATAGGTTAAGAAAGAGCTTTAATGTAGATTACGATGAAGCAGGAAGTATAGGAAAGAGATATAGAAGACAGGATGAAATTGGTACACCTTTCTGTATAACTATAGACTTCGATACTTTAAATGATAATGCTGTAACTGTAAGAAATAGAGATTCAATGGAACAAATAAGACTAAGCATTGATGAATTAGAGAACTATATTAACGAAAAGATAAAATTTTAGGAAGAGGGCACTTTTAGTGCTCTCTTCTATACTTTATTCAATTTTCTTCTAGGAGAAATATTTCTTTGCACATATTTAATAATTATTTTCACATTTTTATGCCTAGGTGTTATAATAAATTATAAAAAGGACATTATTAGTTAACAGGTATGTTTGATTGGGAGGAATAGGTTACAATGAAAAAGGATTTTAATGAGTTTAAAGCCTTTATTAAGAATAAAAAAACTGCGGTAGTGGGAATTGGTGTTAGTAATATTCCACTGATAAATTTATTGCTTCAGTTGGGAGCGAAGGTTACTGCTTTTGATAAAAAGTCCATAGAGGACTTGGGGGATATAGGCAAAGATTTCACAAATAAAGGTGTGCAACTTTCCCTAGGAGAAAACTATTTAGATAACTTGAAGGGCTTTGATGTAGTGTTTAAAACTCCTTCTATGAGGATTGACAGCCCAGCATTACAAAGGGCTAAGGCAGAAGGATCCTATATAACATCAGAGATGGAAGAGTTTATGAGATATTGCCCGGCTAAAATTTACGCCGTTACCGGCAGTGATGGGAAAACCACCACTACTTCAATAATTTACAATCTTTTAAAGGAAGAAGGATTTAAAACTTGGGTAGGAGGAAATATTGGAACACCTTTATTCTCAAAAATTGAAGAGATTAAACCGCAGGATAGAGTTGTATTGGAACTATCTTCTTTCCAATTGATGACTATAAATGTGTCCCCGGAGGTTGCAATTGTTACAAATGTCACTCCTAACCATTTAGATATGCACAAGGATATGGAAGAGTATATAGATGCTAAAAGGAATATTTATAAGTATCAAGGGGACAAAGATCTATTAATACTTAATAAGGAGAACCATATAACTAATTCCTTCCAAAAAGAAGCAAAGGGTAAAGTTAAACTTTTTAGTAGCAAAACTGAAATACTACATGGTGGATTTTATAAGGATAAGACCTTGTTTATAGATGGACATGAGGTTTGCAAGGAAGATGAAATTACAATTAAGGGAATACACAATGTAGAAAACTACTTGGCTGCATTCTTAGCGGTGAAAGATGAAGTTTCAGTAGAAACAATGAAAAAGGTAGCAGCTGAATTTAAAGGTGTAGCACATAGAAATGAGTTAATAAGGGAAATTCAAGGGGTTAAATACTATAATGACTCTATAGGAAGCAGTCCTACTAGAACTTTAGCTACCATATCGGTTTTTGATAAGCCTGTAATTTTGATTGCTGGAGGATATGACAAGCATATACCTTTTGAACCTTTAGCTGAGAAAGGTTGGGACAAGGTAAAAAGTCTGGTTTTAATAGGTGCTACTAAGGAAAAAATAAAAGAAGTATTCTTAAAGGTTATAAAGGAAAGAAAGATAGATTTACCTATATTTATGGCAGAATCTTTAGAGGAAGCAGTTAAGAAGTGCCAAGACATAGCTGAAGCAGGGGACTCTGTAGTTCTATCACCTGCCTGCGCTAGCTTTGATATGTTCCCTAATTTTGAAGTTAGAGGTAATAAGTTTAAAGAAATAGTTAATAGCTTATAGGGAGATCTTTTACCTGATATTGAAAGGTGGCTTTAGCCACTTTTCTTACTCTTAAGGATATTAAATTGGATTATTGGATAACTTAGGTGTAGGCATAGAAGAAACAGTACTATTTAATAAAGGGGTTAATAGAATGAATCTAGTTTTAATAGGAATGCCAGGATCAGGGAAAAGTACTTTAGGTGTACTTTTAGCCAAGGCCCTAGGCAAAGCTTTTTTAGATACGGATATTCTAATACAGGAAAAAGCAGGAAAGGGACTTTATGAAATAATAGAGAAAGAAGGTTTAAAAGAGTTCTTATTTCTAGAGGAAAAGTATATCCTAGAATTAAAAGTAAAAAACACAGTTATTGCAACTGGCGGTAGTGTTGTTTATGGCAGTGAAGCTATGGAATATCTTAAAAAAAGTGCTTTGATAATATATCTTAAATTAGACTACAAGGAAATTGAGAGAAGGTTAAAGGATCTAACTACAAGAGGAATCGCTATGGATAAAGGAACAAGCTTAAGAGACTTGTACGATCAAAGAATACCTCTCTATGAAAAGTATGCAGATCTTATAGTTGATTGCAATAATAAGTCCATAGAAAAGCTTGTAGAAGAACTAGTTATAAGAACAAAGGATAAGTAACTTTTGACAAATGAAGTTTTTACATATTAGCTATAAGATGGTATAATGTAAGTAAGGAATCATCCTTATCAGAACATATTTATTGCTTGTGACATATAATATAATTTATATACAGCCAAATCTCCTAGGGAGAATGCGTGATAGGATATCTATATAATGTAAATGTATACATGAAGGAGAATTACTATGAAAGTTAGTAGAGTTGCAGTGATATCAGATATACATGCAAATATTCATGCCTTAGAAGTGTTTATGAAGTATTTGAATGCTAGACCAGAAATAGAATTAGTTCTTAATTTAGGGGATTTTCTTCAACTTGGTCCTAATCCGGCGGAAGTTTTTGATCTGCTTGTAGAAGATAAAAGATTTATAAATATATTAGGTAATAATGAAATAGAGTTGATAGAGCCCATAGATAAAAATGAAGATGCTGAAAGAGTTAAGCATATCCTGTGGACTAAGGAGAAAATTGGTCAGGATAGATTGGAAAAGCTAAGAAATATTCCAAAGTCTAAGATGGTGAATTTGTATGGAAAAAAGGTTATGATGGTCCATACTGTAACAGAACAATATATTGATATAAAACAATTAGAAAAGTGTGAGTATGTGCTAATGGGACATACCCATCAACAGGCCTTAGGAAGCTACTGGAAGGAAAGAAGAGTTATGAATCCAGGCTCCATAGGCTTTACTCCAAAAGGAATAGTAAACTTTGCAGTTATTGAAATAGGGGGAGGTCTGATAAACTTCGTTTTCAAAAACATGAATTATGATTATAGAATTCTTCATAAAGAGTTAATAGGGTCAGATATGCCCGGAAGAGAAAAAATAATTAATTACTTGATACCACCGGGATAGATTGATAGCCCGGTTTTTTGTTTAGATATAAAAAAGCTGAGAAAAATAGAGGAAAAAGAAAAAAAGTGTTGAATAAACATATTATAAAGATTGTTTATTATAGAAAAGTTTAAAAAGTAATTTACCTTATAGTTTTTTTTAAGTATAATATACTTATAGTAAATATTGGGGTTATTGATGATATATTTCCTAGAGTTATAAAAGATTGAAAGGTTTCAAGAAAACTCATATAGTATATAAGATATAAGGCTATTAACAAAGGTGTGAACCGCTGATTCGTAAGGGGGGGAGAAATATGCGAAAGATTATTACCTTTGGGACATTAAAGGGGGGCACAGGAAAGACAACCACAGTATTTTCAACTAGCGGAATTTTAGCTGAAAGAGGATATAGGGTGTTAATTGTAGATGTGGATCCACAGGCTAACATTACATCCAATCTTGGAATAGATGAAACTATGGAAGGCTATATTGGGATTAAGGAATTATTTGAAGATGAGAGAATTCATCCTGAGAGAGCTATTATAAGAGGACCTATTAGAGAACTTCCCAATTTGGATATAATTGGTGCATCTATGGCGTTGACATCAACTGATATGAGGATTGTTAGTTTTCCGGGTAGAGAGTATCTGCTAAAAAAGTATTTTAGAAAGTATAGCAGTGTTTTTAATCAATACGATTACATAATATTTGATACCAATCCTAGTATGTCAATCATAAATCAAAATAGTTTCGTAGTTAGTGATGCTATTGTAATCGTATCAGATATAGGCATCAACTCATTAAAGGGACTGGAACTTTTTGTAGCACTTTGGGAAGATATAGTGGACAGGCTTGATATCGAGAACAATATAAGAGGTCTTTTGATAAATAAATATAATCCAAGGAGTAGTATTTCAAGGGAATTCGTAGAATATTGTCAGGAAGAAGAAGATATTAAAAAGCTTTTATTTAACAGTTTTATACCTGCAGATGAAAGAATATCTGAATGTGAACTATCAAGAAAACCAATAAATATAATTTTTAAAAACACCGAAATTTGCGATAGATATAATTCATTTGTTGACGAATTAATTAGTAGAGTTTAAAAAAGTGGGGAGGGTTGAAAAATGGCAAATAGGTTTAGGGCTGCGATAAAAGGTACCAGCCAAGAAATCTTGTCGGCTGGAAAAGTAGACGTTCCATTGCAAGAACCAATAGTTTCTGAGCCGAAAATGGACGTTCATAAAACAGAAGAAAAAGAAGTTCAGAGAGTTGAACATGCTGATAGCTTTGTTAGCAATGCTGTTGAGTATCCAGTCTATGGAGATATCTCATTTGAAAAGGTGTCAGAATTTTTAAAACAAAAGGTAAATCATAAAATATTTGAATTAAGGATGAGCAAGATTAAAGATATCCTTAATGCCCTTATAGACTATAAAAGAAGTCATAAGCCAATAATGCTTTGTGATTTTACGGACAACATTCCATACTGGGTAGCGGCGATTAAAATGTCACTTCCAAAGAAGGTTGCATCCACTCTTGTGTTTAGGAACTATAAAAATGAAAACTCACCGGATATAACTAATTGCTTGGTTTTTATTGATTCTACAGAAGAACGTTTGAATCCTAATTACTATAGTGAAGATGATCCAAACGTAGTAGCTTTTAACTTTGCAAAAGGGTCAAATACTAGAGTTGCTTATAATAGCAGATATTCAGAGTTAGCACAAGTTGGATATATGCTTAATGATCAAAGTTTCTATGTTTTTGAGAATTTTGTAGATGAATTCAACTATACAAAGCTTGGTCCGGACATAGACAGTTGTCTAGAGTTATTCTATTTATTGAACAATGGAATAGAATACATGGAATATGACTCAATAAATAAGGCTATGACTTTTATTGACAATTATGCCTATAAAGATACTTACAAAATGTTGCTTCAAAAGATGAATGTAGTTGTAAGCAGGGTAGGTGCAAATTTAGAAGAAAAGACAGCATTAATACTAATAAAAACCATGATGGATATGTCTAGCAAATTAGGTGAAGAAGTACTATATAACATGGTTTGTAAATTCTTTTATGGATATCTTCAAAGCTTATTATCTAAAACAGGTGAGAGCAATATAGAAGCTGTTTATAAGTTCTTTAATAATATAAAGAATATCCAGTCTAACGACATTAAACAATTTGCCAAGTATACTATAGACGAAGAAAACATAAGAAGGCTTTCACGATATGTTTTAGAGAATGATGTTAAGTATGCTCAATTCTACCTTGGAATTGTACTTTCCGTTATACAGGAAAGCAATATCGATGTTGCAGATGTTAGCTCCTTCGAAGAGTTCATAAGTAACTGTGCAGAGCAGCTAATTAAAAACAGTGTAAGCTTAAAATCTGCAATTGGTGGATTTAACGGTAAGCTAACCTATGTAGCTAGTTTAATTGGCTTGTATTACAGTAAGGCTGAAAACAATCCAGATATGAGACAGCAGGCAGTATTGTTCTGTATGGAAAAATTAAAGGAAAATACAGAAAAGGCTAAGGAATTAAGAAATCTTATTTATAACACTCCAAAGGGAACGGAATTGATTTTAGAGGAATTTGCTATTAACTTAAAAGAGGCCCATGATAAAGATCAATTCTTCTGGACTTATTTAGTTCAAGTACTTGATGGTATAGCAGGCTTTAGACAGAATCATTTCTCAGAAGCCATTGCTTATTATCTAGATCTTATAAAAGATGAACCAATCTTTAAGGAAGAATGTCTGAAAATAATAATCATGGCTTCTAAGAATCAGATAGAAATAGATAATAAGGCTCTTACAAAAATTATTGAAGAGTATGAAAATCAAATGCCTCTAAAAGTACAAGATAAAGCAACAAAAGATGCTATGATAACTTTATCAGCAATAAAGAGAAGAAGGAATATTGTAACAGCAAACAATATAGTGGATCTTACTGAGTTTGGAATTAAGTTAGAGAATGCTGGTACATATAAAGCTGTAATAGAACTTTTAACAAATGGTGTTCCAGATTTAACAAATGTGTCAGACGCCAAATATAAAGAATTCCTTCAATGGACTATTGACTTGCTATTGACTAATTCCCATAGTAGAATTACCGATATTTTGGGCTATTACAAGAGTGTTTGTCAGATGAAAGAACAGGGCTCAGAAATGTATGTTGAGTACGCTCTAAGCACTGACAGGGTAATTCAACTGAAGGAATATTTAAGCAAGATGAATACTAAGCAAGTACAGTTCTATATGAGTATCATTTTAGAACACCTTATTAACAATAGAAGTCGTTGGGACAATCAAGGGCTTTATGAAGGATTTATCAATAACTGTGTGGACTACTTGTCTGAACATAGCAAAGAATTGTACACTGTTATGGAATTAATAACTCCAGCAAAGGAATTCTTTGCACATGTATTGGTTAGGTATTACATGAACTTAAAAAATAATTCTTCAGAAGCTGTAAAGTTCTTTATGAACAAATCTAAGGCTAACGGAGAAGAGTGGACCGATGAAGTAAGATTGTACATTGGTGAAGCTGAAAATGGTCTAGAATTACTGTTAGATGAATTTAAAATACTCTTTGATAAGGTAGAGGAAAAGACCGAATTCTTCTGGAGTTATAGCAGAATGGTATTTAATAGAATTCCTAAGTTTAAGAATGAATATTTCTCTAACGCTTTTGAATACTATATGAATACTATTGAAGGCACTGATAGGTATATAGAAGAATGTATGAATATTCTAGAGCTAGTAGCTGATGAAAAGGTTAAGCTAAATCCGAATTTATTATCATCTATTGTTAAGGAATATGAAGCTACAATACCTTTAACTTTCCCAGCACAGCAGACTCTAGCCATAATTGATGAAATTGAAGCTATAAAGAGGAAAAACAACATAGATGTGAAGCCAAGTGTAGGAGATGTACTTAGACTAGGAATATTAATTCAGTCTACTGACTTAGAACACGGACTTATTGGGGCTTTACATGATACTGATGTAAGATTAGATGGATCTACTCCTGAAAGATATACAGAATACCTAAATTGGTGTTTACCTAATTTATTTAGTAAACTTAATGTTTTAGAAAATGCAGCATTAGTTAAAAAAGTATTCTATGTGGAAGAATACAAGGAAACTTTCAGCAAGATATACAATGATTTGCTTATGCAGCAAATACGTTCTGGAGTACTGAATGCATCAAAATTTGAATTGCTTGGACTTTTGAAGGAGATGAATTTAGAAACTTCTGAACTAAGCACAATAATGGTTTCCTATTATGGAAGACAAAAGGAACAAGGAGATGTAAGAGATTCTGTAGGTTTATTTGTAGATATAATTGATAGTAAGTCTATAGAACAAGCAAATGATATAAGAGCGAGCTTAAGCACTCTACCAAATGGAAATGAGTTGCTCTTTGAAGAATATATCTCTAACTTGAATGTGGCTTCTAATGTTCAAAAGTTCTTCTGGAGATATGTTAAAAATGTCTTCAACGAAATACCATCCTATAAAGAAGAGTATTTTGTTCTAGCAATAAGCAAGTATCTAGATTGCATAGAAGGGACTCAGGATTATTCAAAGGCTTGTTATGAGCTATTAGGAATAGTTAAAGAAAGTGAAGAAGATTTAGGTAGCGACCTTGAAACTAGAATACTTATAGGCTGTGAAATGATGTTGTCCCTATCCAAGAGCTATGATAGCCAATTTGAACTAATCAATGAACTTGAAAGAGTAAAAACTAGTCGAAGAATAAAGACTTCTCCAGATATGGTTGCCTTAGTTAAGTTTGCAACTGAATTTGAGAAAGTTAAGGGCTTAGATCAAATGCATAAACTGCTTAACAAAGCTAACCTGGATCTTGACGACATGGACATTATTAAGTATGAGGAGTTCTTAGACTATTTCTTACCAAGGATAGCTTTAGCAGTTAACTCTTGGACAATACATGCAGTTATCAAGAAGGTTTTCTGTGTGGAAAGAAGAAAAGCATTATTCTTTACTAAATATGTCTCAATACTAGCAGACAACATAGAAATGGATAAAATATTAGGAACTAAGATCTTTGCAGAATTTATTGTATACTTCTTCAATTCCAGAGAACAACATGGTGAAGATTTATATGTTCAGGTAAAGACCTCCTTAATAAATATTTTATACAGACTTAATGCTAATATCCTAAAGGATATCAATAATTCACTGAAAGCTGAGATAAGCGGCATGAGAAACAAAGAAATGATAATAAAAGACTGGGATCAAATGTATTTAAAGGTAGCACCAGCTGCTAAAAAAGACACTGGTTTCTTTGGAAGATTTTTCGACAGAAGATAATAGAAAGTAAGAAACACCTAGGACTTCTTAGTTCCTAGGTGTTTTTATCCTTAAAAGTTAAAGATACAAGTATCATTTTATAACAAATACTTATCCAGGTGTATCAATAGTAGTAAGAGTGAATAAATAAAAGCTTTAGGAAGATATAAAAAAATAATTTGCTAAAACGGCAACGTATTAAAAGAAAGTCTTAAATATATATGATAATATATCTCTTGTCCTTAGGAATAGCTAGATTAAGTCACAAGACAGCTTTTAAACCATTAATACTGTTGGTAAAAGCATAGAGGCTAGCCTAAAGGTTCAAATATATGGCTGGATAGCTCAGTCGGTAGAGCAGAGGACTGAAAATCCTCGTGTCCCTGGTTCGATTCCTGGTCCAGCCACCATATATGTGGCGCTATAGCCAAGTGGTAAGGCACGGGTCTGCAACACCCTTATCCCCAGTTCAAATCTGGGTGGCGCCTCCAAAATAAGCGGCCTATGGTCGCTTTTAGTTTTCAAATGATAGATTTCAGAGATTGATGAAGGAATTTAGCGTTATTTGTAGAATAAATAATTAAGAAGGACTTTGATCTTAATCAACTTCAGTTTTCAAATATAGAGTTAAGCTTAAGATGGAGGGATAGGGATACAATGGAAGGACAATTTTCAGGAATGGGTACTAACCCCAATGAACAGGGGCAAAATATTCAGAATCAATATGGAGCAAATTCAAATATGAATGGCCAGTGGCAAAATGGCAATGACTTTGATATGCAGAAACAAGAACTGAAATTTTGCAAGTTTTGTGGTTAAAAGATAACAATGGACGCTGTTATTTGTGTAAAATGTGGTAGACAAGTTGAAGAGCTTAAAGCTGCAAACCCACAGCCTCATATTGTAATTACCAATGATAATTCCAGCAAAAATGCAAATCTGTCTGCAGCGGTTAACATGGGTGGTCATCATATGGGCTATAAAACACCAAAAAGTAAGATTACTGCCCTGTTATTGTGTTTCTTCTTAGGTGTTCTTGGAGTTATAATAGATTTTATTGTACTACTTTTTAAGCCATCTATATATTATGTATAACTAAAAGCTTTACTTTTTCAGTGGATTTTCAATTAAAATAAAAAAAGCAGGAAATATTTTAAGATTCTTTAAAGTATTTCCTGCTTTTTTTATTTTCTCATACCTGCTTTCTCTTATCTCTTATCTGGCCCTAGGCCTAAAACATGTCTTTCTTATTCAAGTAAAATGCAGTAACTCCACATAGAAATATAATGGTAGCAACCATAATCCAAAATCCATTAGGATGAGCCCGTAAAGGTATATTGTCAAAGTTCATACCAAATAGACCGGAAATCATATTTGGAATAGACATAACTATAGTAATAGAAGCTAGCAATTTCATCACAATGTTTAAGTTGTTAGATATGACTGAGGCAAAGGCATCCATGGTACCAGTAAGGATATTGCTATATATGTTGGCCATTTCTATAGCTTGTTTATTTTCTATAATAACATCTTCTAGTACGTCTTTATCTTCTTCATATTTAGTTATAAACTCTAGTTTCATCATTTTTTCTAGAGTAATTTCGTTAGATTTAAGGGAGGTAGAAAAATACACTAGGGATTTTTCCAGTGATAGAAGCTGGATTAGCTCTTTGTTTCTCATAGACTTATGAAGTCTTTTTTCTACCATGACACTTTTTTTACTTATCTGTCTCAGATAAAGTAAGTAGTATATTGCAATTCTATTTAATATTTGCAAAATAAATCTAGAACGCTTAAAAGTGAAAAAAGATTTTACCTTTCCTTCCACAAAGTCTGTGAGGATCTTACTGTTTTTTAAGCATACCGTAATAATTTCATTTTCTGTGTGAAATATTGCTAGGGGGTATGTATCATAGGTTAATGAGTTATCCTCCATTTCTGTGAAGGGTATATCTACAATAACTAGTATATTCTTATCTTCTATGTCAAGACGAGAAGTTTCCTCATCGTCAAGAGGTGCTCTTAAAAATTCTATTGGTACCCCGGTCTTTTTTGAAATTAATAATAGTTCTTGGTCTGTAGGAGCTACTATGTTTATCCAACAGCCCGTTTCTATATTGTCTATTTTTTCTAGAGAATTACTGCTTTCGTTTATGCTTTTATAAATATTGATCATGGGATACACCTCCTAAATTATATTACAACAACACCATTATACCCTTTAACTTAAAGGGTGTACAGGAAAATTTAGACATATAAAAATAGAGGGTTTCCCCTCTATTTGTTCACTTTAGCATAGAATTCCTCTTTGATTTCTGAAATTAAATTTTCTTTCTCAATAATATCTAGACCGGTTAAGGCTAAAGCCGAGGCAGCATGTAGTGCTCTTTCTTGTGCAAAATCAGATAAAGTAGCCACAGAAAATTTCTCTGTGCCATAGGGGATATCATCTTTCTCTGTAATTTGTATATATGGATGAATACTAGCTGTGCAGTGACTGACATTTCCCATGCTTAAGCCTTGTTCTATATCATTAAGGCCATAACTATCTATAATACCAAGTTCCTTTAGATTATGGCTAAAGATACGAGTCAAGGTTTTATTTGTAATCATCTCACTGTAAGGAAGTTCGTAAATATTAACTTCAGAGCTTACATTAGTTATAAAGGAAGCAGTTTCCACCAATCTCTTAATTTTTCCTTCAACTTCTTCTGCAATGGTAAAATCTTTAGCCCGTATGTATAGCTTTATTTCAGAAATATCCTTAGGTAGCGATGGTTCCTTACGGCTGTCGCTCAAAACAAGGTCTATTTGCAAGTTGTCACCATAACCTTTTATTAATATATTCAAACTGTTTAGTATAAAAAGGCTAGCATCCATAGAGGATAAGCAATCAGATTTTAAGCATAGGCTACCGGATGCCTTTGAAAATTTAATACTAAGAGGCAAAACTGCCTTTGAACTAGCACCCTCAGCAGTAAGTATATCTGGATGTACCATCATAGCCACATCTATGTCATCAAAAATTCCTTGCTTAGCCATGGTAACCTTAGCTCCACCTATATATTCTCCGGGACAACCTAGAATAATTACAGTACCACCAGTTTTATCAACTACCCTTGAAAGAGCTAAGGCAGCACTACAAGATATGGCTGTGCTAAGATTATGTCCGTGAATGTGTCCCTTAGATGGAGGGGCATCTAAATCGCAAAGGAAGCAAATTTTTGGATAGTCCTTTCCATACTCTCCGTAAAAGGCGGTGGATATATCCAGAAAATTATCTATTACTTTAAAGTTATTATCCCTTAAGATCTTAGTTAAATAAGCTGCAGCCTTTCTTTCTTTGTAGCTTTCTTCCGGATTATCATAAAGAAACTTGGTTATATTGTAAATTTCATCCTTAATAGTGTTTAAGTATGATATGATTTCTTGTTTCATAAAGGCCTCCATGTAATAAATATTTGTAAATTTATTAAAATAATTATAAATGTATTTTTCCCAATTATAATAATTGAATACATTTATTCTTGGGGCTGAAAAAAACTTAGGCTTAAAAAAGGTGGACAACATAAATTTTTAGTCTTTTGAGAATACAATATAATATATGAGGCAATAATTTAAACAGTTCTAGCATGTGTTAAGGGGGTGCATATCACTCTGCTGCTAGTAGGTTCTTTACCAGCAGGGTGAGTGTAAGCTTATGGCAAAACAAAGATGTATTATTTGTAGAAAAGCATTAAATAATGGTATAATTATCAATGGGAGAGTTATATGTAAGTCCTGCGAAGGTCGAGTGGTAAACTCAAAGATAAATACAGACTTTTATAATTACTATAGAGATTGTATTAAAAAAACCTTAGTAGATTTATTACCTAAGGATGGAAAAACCCAAGCGGAAATTTATAGATGAAATTATTTTAAAATTAACTTTTGTTTTAAGAAAGGTCGGAATTTAATTGAAGGATCTACCAGTGTTAGAAGGAATGTTAAACTATTTGAAGGAAAACAATAGTCCTTTTTCAATGCCAGGACATAAGAGTGGAAGGGCCTTTATGAAAACAGAAGCAGGCAAAGTTCTCCAAGAAATTATCTTACATGGTGATATAACTGAAGTAGAAGGACTAGATAATTATCATGACCCTAAGAGCATTATTAAAGAAGGACAGAGGCGGCTTAAAGAGTTATATGGTAGTGAGGAGTCTTATTTTCTGGTGAATGGTAGCACCAGTGGCAACTTAGTTATGATTTTTTCAAGTTTCAATGAAGGTGACAAGATAATCGTTGAAAGAAACTGCCATAAGTCTATTTTTAATGCCATAATATTAAGAAAACTACAACCTATTTATATAAAGAACCTTTATAGCAGTATATATAATGCTCCTATATCCATTGATATGGAGCATTTTTTAAAGATTATTGAAAACAACAATGATATCAAAGGCATTGTCTTAACCTACCCTAATTACTACGGGCTAGCTTGTGACTTGGCTAGTATTGTAGAGAAGTGTAAGGAAAAAGCTATAAAGGTATTGGTAGATTGTGCCCATGGAGCCCATTTTGGAATAAGTAAGAAATTGCCGGAAAATCCTATGAAGCTAGGAGCTCATATGGCAGTAATGAGTGCCCATAAAACTCTGCCAAGTTTAACTCAAACTGCCTACTTACATATTGCTGAGAATGAGGACAAGGACAAAGTGAGATTCTACTTAAGTACTTTTTCTTCTACTAGTCCCTCCTATATTTTTATGGCATCTATGGACTATGCTAGATTTTATTTAAATAAATATGGGAAGGAAGACTTTGAAAACTGCATTAAGTTAGTAGAAGAGTATGGCGAAAAAATAGATAAATTAGAAGGATTTTCAGTTTGGAAAGAGAAGGATATCAATAAAGAGTATCCTCAGTGGCAAATGAAAATGGATAGAAGTCGTTTGCTTATTCATGTGGATGAAAGCTACAATGCCTATCTTATACTTGATTACTTAAGGGCAAAAGGAGTCCAGTGTGAAATGACCGATGGCCATAATCTGGTCCTTATTGCTTCACCTTTCAATACTGTAGAGGACTATGAAAGGCTATATGATGGCTTGAAGCAGTGTCCCTTAAATAAATTTAAAGCTAATTTTCATATGAATTGGAAAAGTAATTTGCCAAAATCCAGTCTTTTACCTTGGCAGGCTTTACAAGGTGAAGTAGAAGAGCTATTTATTAAAGATAGTCTTGGCAGGGTAAGTGCCACTAATATAGTACCCTATCCACCTGGAATTCCCCTAATAATGATGGGTGAAATTATAGATAAGTTTACAGTAGATATGATACAATATTGCATAAGCAATGGAGTTACAATACTGGGATTTGAAGGAGATAAGATAAAGGTTATTAAGACTTGAGAAAAGAGGGTTGTTAATGAAAGGAAAATTAATTATAATAGACGGTTCTGATGGTAGTGGAAAGGCTACCCAAAGTCTAAAGCTTTTTCAACGGCTGCAAGAAGAGGGCTATAAAGTAAAAAAAGTGGAGTTTCCCGATTACAACAGTGACTCCTCTGCCCTTATTAAAATGTATCTCAATGGAAGTTTTGGTAGTGATCCTAATGATGTTAATCCTTATGTAGCTTCTTCCTTTTACGCTGTAGATAGGTACGCTTCCTATGTTACAAAGTGGAAACAGTTTTATGAAGAAGGGGGAATTATACTCAGTGACAGATATACTACCTCAAATATGGTACACCAAGCGGCAAAAATTGAGGATCAAGTGGAAAAAGATAAATATTTAAATTGGTTATGGGATTATGAATTCAATTTATTTGGACTTCCTATACCAGATGCAGTAGTCTTTTTAGATGTACCAGCAGAATATAGCAGAAAGCTTATGGAAGAGCGTTTAAATAAATTCACTGGCACAGAAAAAAAGGATATCCATGAAAGTAATATGGATTTTCTCCAGCATTCCTACAATAACGCAAAACAAATTGCTGAAAAGTACAAATGGAAAACAATAAACTGTGTAAAGGATAATTCCATGTATTCTATTGATGAAATCCATGAAAAAGTCTATGAAAGTTTAAAAGATATACTTGACCATGACAGCCATAAGGTCTAAGTCTAATTATTAAAAATTACTATTTTACCTATTACATATGTGATAAAATATTAATAGGTAGATACCATAAGGAGGGATAATATGAAACTTATAATAGCAATTGTTCAGGATGACGACGCTGGGGATTTGATAGACGGTTTAACAGATGAAGGTTTTAGAGTTACAAAATTGGCAACTACAGGAGGATTTTTAAAGGCAGGAAACACTACTTTAATGATAGGTGTAGAAGAGGAAAAGGTAGATAGCGCCTTAGCATTTATCGAAAATATATGTAAAACAAGAAAACAGGTTGTTACATCCCCTTCACCTATAGTTGGAACAACAGGTATGTACGTGCCTTATCCTGTGGAAGTGCAGGTAGGAGGAGCAACGGTATTCGTAATAGATGTAGATAAATTTCTTCGTTATTAATTTATTTTAAGAGGTGATGACATGAGTAACAATAAAATAATAGGGCATGAACTTATAAGAAAATACTTCCATGATGCCATAGGACAAGGAGTTTTATCTCATGCACACCTGCTTGTTGGTGATGACGGCATTGGTAAAAGCTTAATAGCTAAAGAAGCTGCTACTAGGATTCTTGGAAAAACTGAAATAAAACAATATGTTGATCTTTTAGAATACAGAATTCCAAAGGGGAAAAAGCTAATAGGAGTAGACGAAATAAGAAGTGTAATAGAGGAAGTAAATAAGAAACCCTATGAAGGCGATAAGAAGGTAATAATTGTGTATAATACGGATAAGCTAACCATTCAAGCACAAAATGCCTTTTTAAAGACTATTGAGGAGCCGCCAAAAGGAGTATACATATTTCTTTTAGTTGAAAATAGTGAAGTTATATTGGATACAATAAAATCAAGATGTCAGATTCATAAGCTTAATAGTTTGCCTTCACTAGAGATGGAAAGATTTATTAATAAGGTTTATCCTAATTTAGATGAAGATAAAAAAGAAACCCTGTTAGCTTTTTCTAATGGTATCCCTGGAAGATGTCAGCTCTTTATGGAAAACGAAGACTTTAATAATATTAGAAATACATCTGCACAGATGATACTAGATATGAACAATATTTCTGAAGAAAAATTTCAAGACTACAGCAAGTTTTTATTAAAATATAAAGATTTCAGCGATGAAGTATTGGATACAATTCTTTCTTATATAAGAGATATAATAATTTTTAAGGATACGGGAAGATTAAATCTATTGATGAATAAGGATAAAGGGAGCTTTGTAGAGGAGGCCTCGACCTTCTTTTCATATAAGAAGTTAGATTCAATTATTGGCACAATAAAAACTGTTAGAAGTAATTTAAGCAGTAATGTAAATCCCTCGCTAACTTTTGATGTAATGCTTGCAACAATGTTAAATTCTTAGTATTCATATAGATTGTCTACTAAATCAGTAGTTTGGTGAATCTAAATATTTTGAAGGCTCAATTGGAGGTTAATATGGTAAAGGTAGTTGGTGTACGATTTAAAAAGGCTGGTAAGATATACTATTTCGATCCGGCAGACAACCAGATAAATAAAGGAGATAGCGTAATAGTAGAAACTGCTAGAGGTATTGAATTTGGAGAATGCGTCATAGGCCCCAAGGAAATTAGCGAAGAAGAAATGGTGGCGCCTCTTAAAAGTGTTTTAAGGAAGGCTACAGAAGAAGATGTTAAAATACATCAGGAAAATAAGGATAAGGAAAAGGATGCCTTTGACATATGTATAAATAAAATTAAAGAGCACAATCTTGAAATGAAATTGATTGATGTAGAGTATACTTTTGATAACAATAAGGTTATTTTTTATTTCACAGCTGATGGCAGAGTGGATTTTAGAGAACTGGTTAAGGATCTTGCAACCATTTTTAAGACCAGAATTGAATTAAGACAGATAGGTGTTAGAGATGAGGCTAAGATGGTAGGTGGCTTAGGTCCATGTGGAAGAACCTTATGTTGTTCATCTTTTTTAGGTGATTTTACATCTGTTTCAATTAAGATGGCAAAGGAACAGAATCTATCCTTAAATCCAACAAAAATTTCAGGTATATGTGGTAGATTAATGTGCTGTTTAAACTACGAACAGAAAACTTATGAACAAATAAGAAGGAAACTTCCTAAGGAGGGTTCCATTATAGACACACCTAAAGGAAGAGCTGAAGTTATAGCTAATAGTGTAGTAAGAGAAAAGGTAAAAGCAAAGATAAAGATGCCAGAAGGCGAGGATGCAATAGAAGAATTTAGCATATATGATGTTAAATTAGTATCTGGTAGTTATGAGGACACTATTACTGAAGATGAAATAAAAATAGAAATTGATGAAGATGTACATGAAGAAGATGTGAAAGGGCTTTTCGAGGATAATTGAGGTGGTTCTATGAATGAAGTTATTAAAGTTTGTAATATGAACAAAACTGAAGATGTAAACCGAATTAGAAAAGCAATTTCAAGCAACGAAGGAGTAGTTGCTTGCCAGATAAATAAGGAAAAAGGTGAAGTAAGCGTAGTCTTTGATAGCTACTTTGTTAATATAGAACAAATTATCCAGTCTATAGAGGACTTGGGCTACACGGTATTGTAAAAAAGTACTTTTAAAAGTATAATAATCGTGGTAAAATATAGCTTGGACACAGAGTGTCAAAGAAGGTTAAGGAGGAGTTTGTAATGGCATATAAAATTACAGACGCATGTATTAGTTGTGGAGCTTGTGCTCCAGAATGTCCAGTGAGCTGCATTTCAGAAGGAGATACTCAGTATGAAATAGATGCTTCTTCTTGCATCGACTGTGGCAGCTGTGCAAATGTTTGTCCAGTAGGAGCACCTGTTCAGGAATAATTGGGCATAAAAAAGACCGTAGCAATATGGTCTTTTTTATTTTTTAATATTTAGCAATTTAACATTGTTATAGCTTTGGGGCAGGGAGTTAATTTCTATAGTAGAGTCATTAATTTTTTCAACATTATCCATTTTTATAATAAAGTTTTCTGCTCCTTCTAAGGGAATGAGGGTTAAGGGGGTTTTATAGTGCATTGGGAAAACAATATGGCTCTTTATAGTTTTGGCTACCATTGAGGCTTCTTCGGCATCAATGGTATAGTTTCCTCCAATAGGTATCATAAGTATATCTACAGCACCTATATCATTCAAGGTTCTTTCATCTAGCAGATGACCAAGATCTCCTAAGTGGCATATGGTGAAACCATTCATTTCTATTACAAAGATTATATTAGCACCTCTTTTGGCTCCATACTCTCTGTCATGAAAAGAGTGGAGTCCTTTTATTTTAATATTACCTACCTGGTGGTTTCCAACTGTATCAACTATGGTAGGAATTCCTGGCAGATTATGTGAATTATTATGGTCAAAATGATTATGACTTATAGTAACTACGTCAACAGATTCGTTAGGAAGGGCATATCCAAGAGTCTTATCAAAAGGATCTGTCAGTAGCTTTGGACCTCCACTGTCTTGTAAAAGAAAACAAGAGTGGCCGAACCAAGTGATTTTCATTAACATCATTCCTTTAAAAGAATTATATTTATTAATATTTACTTTTAGATAATAAACTATGAGTAAAAGTTCTTTGATAAATAAAAATAAAATTTCTGCAAGAAAAACATAAATATGGTAGTAATAAAAAGAAAATTGGGCATAATATGTAATAATCAATTTTGTACAAGCAATTTTAAGTTTTTATCAATTGAAATTTTTCAAAAAATGATTTACAATAAATATAAGTCAAAGAAAGTCAAAGTCTGTGAGGTGATTAAAAGTGAGATTATCAGACATAATCGAAGAATTTATTAAGGATATGTTAAATGAAAGAGTAGACAATGAATTAATGATACAGCGTAATGAGTTAGCAAGTCATTTTAGTTGTGCGCCATCTCAGATTAATTATGTTTTAACTACTAGATTTACAACGGATAAGGGCTATTACATTGAAAGTAGGAGGGGTGGAGGGGGCTGCATAATAATAAAGAGGTTAAATCAAAAAAGAGGTAAAAACTTACTGGATACTATAAATGAAAGAATTGGAGACAGCATAACTAATGATAAGGCAGTACAAATTATAGAAGGATTGCAACAGTCTAATTTAATAACAGATAGGGAAGCTGCTATTATAAAGGTTACTGTTAATGATAGAACCTTATATGGATATGAAAATAGAAATGCTTTAAGGGCAGATCTTCTTAAAGCTATAATGATGATTTTATGCCATCAGTAAGGAGGTATTAGATATGCAATGTGATAGGTGTAAGAATAATATTGCTACAGTTCATATTGTAAAGTTGGTTAATGGAAGCAAGCAGGAGTTTAATCTATGCCAGGATTGTGCTAAGGAAAGTAAGGAAATTGATTTAAGCGATTCTTTAAATTTTCATAATTCCTTTTCCTTTCAAAATATACTAAGTGGATTAATGGACTATTTTGATCAATCCCAACGAAGAAGTACCGTAAAAGAAGACTTGTGTCCTACTTGCGGAACCACTTATGCTGAATTTAAAAAGACAGGTATTCTTGGATGCAATAATTGCTATAATTATTTTAATTCAGTGATAATGCCAGTAGTTCGAAGGGTTCAAGGAAATGTGGAGCATTTGGGAAAGATACCAGCAAGAACAGGTAAAGATATAGCTGGCAAAAGGAGATTAAGAAGTCTAAAAGAAGAACTTCAGAAGGCTATTTTAATGGAGGAGTATGAGAGGGCTGCGGAGCTGAGAGATCAAATTAGAGACCTTCAAAAAAGCGAGGGGGAGATATAGATGAGAAATTGGCAGCAATACACTGAAAATACTGAGGACTTAGTATTAAGTAGTAGAATAAGGGTGGCCAGAAATCTGAATAATAGGAAGTTTTCCCATAAGCTAAGTGAGCAGGAGGAAAGAGAACTTGTAAAAGAAGTGGAAGATTCACTTTTTAAATCTTCCCATGTAAGGCAGAATTATAAGGCTATACATTTGTGGGACTGCAGTGATCTGCAAGCTGCAAAGTATTTAGAGGAACATTTAATAAGCAAGGACCTAATTAAAAATAAGAAAGGATCTGCTTTTATTTTAGGGGAAGATGATACGGTAAGTATAATGATAAATGAAGAAGATCATATTAGGCTACAGTGTATATCTGCAGGACTGAACCTGCGAGAAAGTTATGACCTAGCCAACAAGATAGATGATCTGATAGAGGAAAGTATTGAATATGCTTTTGATGAGAAAATAGGCTATATTACAGCATGTCCTACTAACCTAGGTACTGGTCTTAGAGGTTCTGTTATGATTCATCTTCCTGCATTGACAATGAACAATGAAATGAATGGAATACTTAAGGCCTTAACTCAAGTTGGCATGACTATTAGAGGTTTGTATGGAGAAGGAAGCAAAGCTTTAGGTAATATTTATCAAATATCAAACCAGATTACCTTAGGCTTATCAGAAGAAGATATTATTTCCAATTTAGAAGCAGTAGTAAATGAAATTATCGGTCAAGAAAATGCTACCAGAAGTCGATTGTATTCAACTTATAGATATGAATTAGAGGATAAAATATATAGGTCCCTAGGAATTTTAAAAAGTGCAGTTTTGCTGAATTTAAATGAATGTTTGGAGTTATTATCTAGTGTAAGAATGGGTGTTGAACTGGGTATAATTAAGGATATAGACAAATGCCTATTGAATAAACTATTAATAGAAACTCAACCTGCATCTCTACAGTTGACTTTTAATAGCAAGTTAAATGAGAAGGAAATAAGTATTAACAGAGCAAGGTTAGTGAGAGAAAGACTAAGTTGATCCATAGAATTTTAAGATGGAGGTGTTATGAACTATGATGTTTGGAAGATTTAGTGAACGATCACAAAAGGTTCTTGTTTATGCACAAGAAGAGGCAAGAGAATTTAAGCATGGATATGTGGGAACAGAGCACATTCTCTTAGGGGTGTTAAGGGAAGGTGATGGAATATCAAGCAAGGTATTAAATAGTATGGGAATAAGCTTAGAGGCAGTAAAAAAGCTAATTAATGATTTTGAAGGTAAGGGAGATTTGGAACTTTTTAAGAACGAGATACCTCTTACTCCAAGGACAAAAAGGTTGTTAGAGTTAAGCCATATTGAAGCAAGGCATTTAAACCATAACTATATTACTCCTGAACATATATTACTGGCTTTAATTAGGGAGTCTGAAGGAGTAGCCTATACTATATTAACAAACCTGAACGCAGACTTTGAAAAAATAAGACGTGAAATAATTCAGAGTATGGCAGGAGAACAACAAACTACAACAGTTCCAGGAGCTAGAAGTAAGGAGCAGGCTACACCTAGCTTAAACCAATTTGGACGTGACTTAACAGATATGGCTAGGGAAGGAAAGCTGGATCCTGTTATAGGTAGAAGTGATGAAACACAGAGAGTTCTGGAAATATTGTGCCGTAGAATTAAGAATAATCCATGTTTGATTGGAGATCCTGGTGTTGGAAAAACAGCTATAGCAGAAGGGTTAGCTCAAAGAATAGTGGAAGGCAGTATACCAGAAATCTTAAAGGATAAGAGAGTGGTAACCCTGGATTTATCCTCTATGGTAGCAGGTTCTAAGTATAGGGGAGAATTTGAAGATAGACTAAAGAAGGTTATGGAGGAAATCCGAAAGGCAGGTAATGTAATACTATTTATAGATGAAATTCACACTATAATTGGAGCTGGTGGGGCAGAAGGAGCTATAGATGCTTCTAATATTCTAAAGCCAGCCTTAGCTAGAGGTGAAATTCAATGTATTGGTGCCACAACTATAGATGAATATAGAAAATATATAGAAAAAGACTCTGCCTTAGAAAGAAGATTCCAACCAGTTACTGTAGGTGAGCCTACTAAGGAAGAGGCTGTGCAAATATTAAAAGGTTTAAGAGATAAGTACGAAGCCCACCATGGTGTGAAAATTACAGACGATGCTATAGAAGCTGCAGTAAATTTATCCGATAGATATATAACAGATAGATTTTTACCAGATAAGGCAATAGATTTAATTGATGAAGCTGGGGCAAAGGTTAGAATTGCAAACCTTACTGCACCACCAGATTTAAAGGAAATGGAAGAACAGTTAGAAAAGACTACAAAGGAAAAAGAAGATGCTATTAGGGTACAGGACTTTGAAAAAGCTGCACAACTAAGGGATTTGGAAAAGGAATTAAAGGATAAACTAGAGAATGAGAAAAAGAATTGGAAAACTCAAAATGATGTTACTAAACATATAGTTTCTGAAACTCAAATTGCTAGTGTGGTAGCCCAATGGACTAGTGTTCCTGTAGAAAAACTAACAGAAAAAGAATCAGAGCGTTTGCTTAAATTAGAAGAAATTCTTCATAACAGGGTTATAGGACAAGAAGAAGCTGTTAAGGCTGTATCCAAGGCTGTAAGAAGGGCTAGAGTTGGTTTGAAAGATCCTAATAGGCCTATCGGTTCCTTTATTTTCTTAGGACCTACAGGTGTAGGTAAGACTGAACTGAGCAAGGCTCTGGCAGAAGCAATGTTTGGAGATGAGAACTCTATTATAAGAATAGATATGTCTGAGTATATGGAGAAACACGCTGTATCTAGGTTAATAGGCTCTCCTCCAGGTTATGTAGGCTATGATGAGGGAGGACAGCTTTCGGAAAAGGTAAGAAGAAACCCTTATTCAGTTATCTTATTTGATGAAATAGAAAAGGGCCATCCTGAGGTCTTTAATATACTACTGCAGATACTAGAGGATGGAAGATTAACAGACGGAAAGGGTAAAACTGTCAACTTTAAAAATACTATTGTAATCATGACTTCCAATGTAGGAGCTTCAACCATTAAGAAGCAGAAGACTGTAGGATTCAATATTTCTGGAGAAAAAGAAAGAGAAAATCAATATGAAAAGATGAAGGACAATGTAATGGAGGAATTGAAACGCAGCTTCAGGCCAGAATTCTTAAATAGAATAGATGATATAATAGTATTCCATCAGCTAGAAGAAAAAGATTTAAGACAGATAGTTTCCTTAATGTTAAATTCTGTAGCTAAGAGGCTGGAGGATCAAGGCATTAGTATTAGCTTTGATGAATCTGCAGAAGAGTATTTATCAAAAGAAGGCTTTGACAGTCATTATGGAGCACGTCCTCTTAGAAGGGCAATTACAAAGATTGTAGAGGATAAATTGTCAGAAGAAATATTAAGGGGCAATATAAAGGCCGGTGGAAATATTAAGGTTTATGTAAAAGATGGTGAACTGAAATTTGAAAATATAGTATAATAAGAGTTGAATTTCTAAAACAATATAACTTAAGATATTTCTTAGCTTTGCTAGGAAATATCTTTCTTAAGATTAAATATGACAGCATATATCTAAGGGATATTAGTCGTTTTTTTTATACTTAAAAAACAGGAGAAGGTTTATGAAAAGAAAAACTATTTATATATGTTCCAATTGTGGTTATGAAAGTCCTAAATGGATGGGAAAATGTTTAGATTGCGGAGCCTGGAACACCTATCAAGAGGAAGTGGTGGAAGTAAAAAAGACTTCCGGTGGTAAGGTAGTTACAGCTAGAAAGAAGGTTGCAGCGAAAAGATTAACTGAGGTAGCAGCTAGCAATAGTGACAGGATTGTTACTAGTATTGGCGAGTTTAATAGGGTTATGGGGGGAGGCATAGTTAGAGATTCCCTGTCTATAATTACAGCTAAACCAGGAGCAGGAAAGTCAACCTTGCTACTGCAGGTGGCAGATGACATAACTGCTAAGGGATATAAGGTTTTGTATGCCTCTGGTGAGGAAAGTGAGAGTCAGATAAAGAATAGGGCAGAAAGAATATTAAGTAAAATAAATAATGATATTTGGGTAGTATCCGATTCTAATATGAATAATGTACTTCATTCGATAGAGGAAATTGATCCGGATCTAATTATTATAGATAGTATTCAAACCTTTGCTTTAGAAGAATATAGCTCTAGACCAGGATCTCCTACACAAACGATGGAGTGTGCTAATGAATTGTTGAAAATAGCTAAAAACGGGCAAAAGCCTAGAGCTGTTATAATGGTAGGACAGATGACTAAGGATGATGAAATTGCAGGCCTTAGAGCTTTAGAACACCTTGTAGATACAGTGCTTATAATCGATGGAGAAAGGGGGGAGGAGCTAAGGTCCTTGGTATCCTCAAAGAACAGATTTGGTAGCACAGGAGAAATGGGTTTCTTTTCTATGACAGAAGAGGGGATGATACCTATTGATAACCCTTCTGAGTTTTTTATGACTAAGAGGGAACCGGAAGAACTAGTTTCTGGTAGTGCCTTAACTGTTATCAAAGAAGGAACAAGACCTATCATTGTTGAAATTGAAAGCTTGGTTTCCCGTTCCTTTACTCCCTATCCATCTCGAATAGGTGAAAGTATAGGGAGGGATCAATTAAACACTTTAATCTCCATATTAGAGCAGAGAGGCAGAATTCCACTGTATGATAAAAATGTAGTTATTAAAAGTACTGGTGGCATTAAGCTAAGAGAACAATCAGTAAACTTGGCTGTAATTATGAGTATGGTATCCTCTACAAATAATGTGCCTATTGATAGCCATACGGTCTTTATTGCAGATGTGGGCTTGACTGGAGAGTTGAAGAAGGTACCTTCTTTAGAAACTAGAATAAGAGAATTGGATAGAATGGGCTTTAAAAGAGTCTGTATCGCTAAAGGCGCCATAAGAGATAAATCTAAATTTAAGGACATTAAAGTAATAGAACTTAATAATATTCAGCAAGTAATAAGTTATATATTTAGATAATAAGAATAAATATTGTGAAAAAAGTTGACAATATAAAAGTATATTTGTAAAGCGCTAAGATGGTGATAGTATGAGGCAAGATAATGATAAGGAAATAAAAAGCATATTAAAGGTAGTAGCACCGGGGACTCAACTTAGGGAGGGGTTAGAAAATATTTTGAGAGCCAAAACTGGAGCTTTAATAGTGCTGGGAGATAGCGAAGAAATTATGAAGTTGGTTGACGGTGGTTTTATGATAAATGCTGAGTATAATTCGTCTTATATATATGAGTTGGCGAAAATGGATGGTGCTATAGTCTTAAGCAGCGATTTGAAAAGGATACTTTTCGCCAATACTCAGTTGGTTCCTGATTCTTCTATCCCCACCTTTGAAACCGGCACACGACATAGAACAGCAAACAGGGTGGCTAAACAGACTGGTGCAATAGTAATTGCCATATCCCAAAGAAGGCATATTATAAGCGTCTATAAAAATGATTTAAAGTACGTTTTAAGAGAAAACAGTGTTATATTAGCTAGGGCTAATCAGGCTATTCAAACCTTGGAGAAATATGTATCGGTCCTGGATCGGGTTTTGAATAATTTAAATACCCAGGAGTTTCAAGATATGGTTACTTTAATGGATGTAACTACTGCAATACAAAGAACTGAAATGGTTATGAGGATCGTAGCAGAAATAGAAAGATATATATGTGAGCTGGGCAATGAAGGTAGACTTATAAGCATGCAACTGAATGAGCTGGTTAAATTTATTGAGCAGGATGGTGTTTTGCTTATAAGAGATTATTGCAAGTCAAGTTTAGATTATAACGACGTATATAGGGAAATTCAAAACCTATCTTCAAATGAAATTCTGGAGGTGGATTTAATAGCTAAATCGTTAGGATACAACGGTGTACCACTAATGGATACTTTAATATCTCCTAGGGGCTACCGAATACTGACCAAAATTCCTAGAATTCCAGCGACGGTTATAGAAAACTTGATAAAACACTTTAAGGAATTAAAGTCTGTTATAGAAGCCAGCCATGAGGAGTTAGATAAGGTTGAGGGTATAGGTGAAGCTAGGGCAAAGGCTATTAGAAGTGGCTTAAGACGAATAAAGGAGCAGATCCTTCTTAAAAAACAATATTAATTAGTACACAGTTATTAAGAAAAAATATAAAAAAAGAACAATAAACAAATTACATTGCTATTGTTCTAAATCTTTATATGCTATCTAAAGGTATATTTGCCTAGAGTATCTATTTTGTCATATTCTTTAATAAATACATCATAAACACTTATATCAAGGAGATTGCACATAGCAGTTAAGTAGAATATATTGTTACCAAGCTCTCTTTCTATAACTTCTCGGCAGCCTTCACAGATATTACCGTCAATATGGGTTTTCATACATTCATTTAAGGATTCAAAAGAATCATTGTCACAGGGAAACTCTTGCTTTGTAGCGTTAATTGTAACACAGCCGCAGTTAGTTACAGATTTTACTACTGCTCTGTTTATCCTTGCGTTTGATTCCTGAAACTTTGTCAAAATATCTAAAATACTTTTATGTCGTAGTAAAGATTCATTAACTTTATTTTGCAGTTCACCTAATATAACATCCTTCATAAGTTTCAACTCCTTAAACTATATTAATAAAGTTATCTAAACAGGTAAGATAGCTTTATTAGAAAATAACGAACAAAGCAGATTAAATTTATGTCCATATTTATATAATAAACTTAATTTAGTACATTTCATAGGGGGTAAGTTACTGTATGTATAATAAATGTTGAAAATGACCATTAATTAATATATATTAAATATAAGCTGAAAATTAAAATGGAGATATCCAACTAATAATTTAAGTATACCGAAAAATTGTTAAATCTTCAATCTTTTCGAAGAACTTTAATTTAATTTATACCTAAAGAAAGCTATAAGTGACATTAATTTTATACAAGAAAAATATAAATTATAATTTACATTAATAAGGAGGTGAAGAAATATGGTTAAAAAAATATTAAGGGGACTTTTTACCTTTATAGGTCTTACCTTAGGATACTTTATAGGGGATACTCTATTAAAGACTGAATATGTATCTAGCAGTGCCTTTATCAATGGTAAGCCACTGAATCAAATTTTGCTTTTGTTCTTTTCGACACTTTTATTTGGTATTATATTTTTTCTAGTATCACCATTATTTAATGCTATCATAACAAATGCTATGGAATATGTAGAGAAAAGCATGCAAAAGTTGCCAGCAAATGTCATTCTTTTCGGAGCAATAGGGGCAATTATAGGATTGGCAATTTCAACAATGATTGTTAATGTATTAAGTAGTGTGCCCTATGTTGGACCAGCTTTATCAGTGGCTATTAACACTATATTTGCAGTCCTCGGTGCTGATATAGCTGTTAAAAAGAGAGATGAACTAATGAGCTTGTTCTTTAATATTAAGAAAAAAAGTAATGCTAAGGACAAAAAGTCTAAGGTTACTTCCAAAGCAAAAGTAAAAATATTAGATACATCAGTTATAATTGATGGAAGAGTTTTTGACTTATGTCAAACTGGTTTTATCGAAGGGGCTCTTGTTATACCGAACTTTGTACTAGAGGAGCTAAGACACATCGCCGATTCATCTGACTCCTTAAAAAGAAACAGAGGTCGAAGAGGCTTGGATATACTTAATAAAATACAAAAAGAATTGGATATGGAAGTAATAATAACTGAAAAGGACTTTCCGGAGATTTTAGAAGTAGATAGTAAATTGTTAAAGCTTTGCCAGACAATGAATGGCATGGTAATTACTAATGATTATAATTTAAACAAGGTAGCAGAGTTTCAAGGAGTTCCTGTACTAAATATAAATGAATTAGCTAATGCTATAAAGCCTGTGGTTCTCCCTGGAGAAGAGATGAGAATTCAAGTTGTAAAGGACGGAAAAGAATCCGGCCAGGGTATAGCTTATTTAGATGATGGAACAATGATTGTTGTAGAAGGCGGAAGGAAGTCCATAGGAGAAACTATAGATGTTATAGTTACCTCTGTACTTCAAACTGCAGCAGGCAGAATGATTTTTGCAAGGCAAAAGGAAGCTCTAGAAAAAGCAAATTAGGAAGGTAGTTTATGAGTGGAAATAATGTAGCGCTAATAGTAGCTGCAGGAAAAGGTAAAAGAATGGGCAGCGAAATTAGCAAGCAATTTTTAAGTCTAAAGGGAAAACCTCTTTTGTATTATACTATAAAAGCCTTTTCTCAATGTACAAAAATTGATTCTATTGTTTTGGTTTTATCCAAAGAGGCCATAGATTTTACTAGGAAGGAAATAGTAGAAAGGTATGACTTCAAAAAGGTAAGCTCCTTGGTTGAAGGTGGCAAAGAGAGGCAAGAGTCTGTCTATAATGGATTAAAGGCCATTGGTAACTGTAATATTGTTGCTATACATGATGGTGCTAGACCTTTTGTTACCACTGATATTATTGAAACTGGAATAAGCTATGCTGAAAGCTTCGGTGCTAGTGCCTGTGGGGTTAAGACTAAGGATACCATTAAGGTGGTCAATGAGGAGGGTTTTTCTGTGACTACTCCTGATAGAAATACATTAATGGCTGTACAAACGCCTCAATGTTTTAAATATGAGTTGATAAGGCAGTGCCATGAAAAAGCAGCACTAGAAGAGTATCTTGCTACAGATGATACTATGATTGTTGAGAAATATGGTCAAAGAGTATATTTATATGAGGGAGACTACAAAAATATTAAAGTTACTACCCCGGAGGATATGCTCTTAGGGGAAAGGATATTAGATAAACTTTAAGGAAATATTGACAGCAAATTATGTAGAAATTATAATTATGGGGAAAAGTATAATAATATATTTTAAAACTAAAAATAATGCAATGAAGAAGAATATTAGAAAAGCATACAGAGAGAAGATCCTTGGCTGAGAGATTTTCAAATTTTCGAACCCGCTTCTGAGCAGTAGTTAATAACTACCGGTAATGCCGTTATAGATAATGAGTGAAAAATTTAGGTGGTACCGCGATAAAAACTCGCCCTAATAGGGTGGGTTTTTCTTTTTTTGTAGAATAATTTAGGAGGGAAAGATTATGGCAAAAAATAAGAAGAAGGTAGAAGCAATAACAAGTATGGATGTGGATTTTGCTCAATGGTATACAGATATAGTAAAGAAGGCAGAGTTGGTGGATTATTCCAGCGTAAAGGGATGTATGATTATAAGACCTTATGGTTACGGAATTTGGGAAAATATACAGCAGGATCTAGATAGAAGATTTAAGGAAACAGGTCATGAGAATGTGTATATGCCTATGTTTATACCAGAATCACTTTTACAAAAGGAAAAGGACCATGTAGAGGGTTTTGCTCCAGAGGTAGCTTGGGTTACTCACTTTGGAGAAGAAAAGCTTACAGAGAGGCTTTGTGTAAGACCAACATCTGAAACCTTATTCTGCGAGCATTATGCTAAGGTTGTTCAGTCCTATAATGATTTACCAAAGCTTTATAATCAGTGGTGTTCAGTAGTAAGATGTGAGAAGACAACAAGGCCTTTTTTAAGAACTACAGAATTTTTATGGCAGGAAGGTCATACTATTCATGCAACTGCAGAAGAAGCTCAGGAAGAAACTGTAAGAATGTTAAATGTATATGCTGATCACTGTGAAGAAATTTTAGCTATTCCAGTTGTGAAAGGTCAGAAAACTGAAAAAGAAAAATTTGCAGGAGCTGAATCTACCTACACTATTGAGAGCTTAATGCATGACGGAAAGGCTCTTCAGTCGGGAACTTCCCACTACTTTGGAGATAATTTTGCTAAGGCCTTTAACATACAATACACAGACAAGACTGGTAAGCTACAATATGTATATGAAACCTCTTGGGGTGTGACTACTAGACTAATTGGTGCTGTTATAATGGTTCATGGAGACGACAATGGTTTGGTCTTACCACCAAAAATTGCACCTATTCAACTAGTTATAGTTCCTATAGCTCAACATAAAGAGGGAGTTCTTGATAAAGCTGAAGAACTTAAAAATAGATTAAAAGGACTTGTTAGGCTTAAATTAGATTCCAGTGATAAGATGCCAGGTTGGAAGTTTGCAGAATATGAAATGAAGGGAGTTCCTTTAAGACTAGAAATTGGACCAAAGGATATAGAGAATAATCAATGTATACTAGCCAGAAGGGATACAGGGGAAAAGATTACTGTAGCTTTAGATCAAGTTGAAGAGCTTGTTTTAAAACTTCTTGAAACTATTCAGAAGGATATGTTGGTAAAAGCTAGAGAAAATAGAGATAATAAAACCTACACTGTAACAAGCTTTGAGGAATTTATTAATACTATAGAAAACAAGCTAGGCTTTGTTAAGGCCATGTGGTGTGGAGATATAGAATGTGAAGAGAAAATTAAGGAAATAACAGGGGCAACATCTAGATGTATTCCTTTTGAACAAGAGAAGGTTTCTGATACTTGTGTTTGTTGCGGAAAGACAGCTAAAGATATGGTGTATTGGGGAAAGGCTTATTAAGATTAGCTAGGATTTTTAACTAGATTAAGAAGAAGGTTTACCTTTAAAGAAATGTGGTATAAAATAGATAATAAACTAACTAAGCAGGGAGGGATAGATAGTGAAAATATATAACACTTTAAAAAAGACTAAAGAAGAATTTATACCTTTAAAAGATGGGGAAGTCAGCATGTATGTTTGCGGACCCACAGTATATAATTTGTTTCATATTGGTAATGCTAGAACCTTTATTGTATTTGATACCATAAGAAGATATTTTGAATATAGAGGATTTAAAGTAAATTTCGTTCAAAACTTTACAGATATCGATGATAAAATGATAGCTAAAGCTAATGATGAGAATACAAGTGTTAAGGAACTAGGAGATAGATTTATAGTTGAATATTATAAGGATGCAGATGGATTAAATATTAAGAGAGCTACTATAAATCCAAGAGCTACTTTATTCATTGATGAAATAATCACTTTTGTAAAAGATTTGATAGATAAGGGATATGCTTACGAAGTTGATGGAGATGTATACTTTAGCACAAAGAAATTTAACCAGTACGGTAAGCTATCTGGTCAAAATCTTGAGGATTTACAAGCAGGAGCTAGAATTAATGTGGATGAGAGAAAAGAGGACCCTATGGATTTTGCTCTTTGGAAGAAGCAAAAGCCAGGTGAGCCTGCCTGGGAAAGTCCCTGGGGACTAGGAAGGCCAGGATGGCATATTGAATGCTCATGTATGGCAGATAAACTCCTAGGTAAAACTATAGATATTCATGCTGGTGGTACAGATTTAATCTTTCCTCACCATGAAAATGAAATAGCTCAAAGTGAATCTAGAAACGATGCTCCCTTCGCAAGATATTGGATGCATTCAGCTTTCATAAATGTTAATAATCAAAAAATGTCTAAGTCTCTAAATAACTTCTTCACAGTTAGAGATATATTAGAAAAGTATGATGCTGATGTAGTGAGGTTTTTTATGCTATCTGCTCACTATAGAACCCAGTTGAACTTTAGCATTGAGCTACTGGATTCAGCTAAAGCTTCTGTAGAAAGACTGTACAATGCTATAGGAAATCTTGAAAGATTGTTGGAGGAAGTTAAAATAGAAGAAGTACAAGAGGGAGAGAAGGCTTTTGTAGATACTTTGAATTCCTATAGACAAAAGTATATAGAAAAGATGGATGACGACTTTAATACTGCTGATGGAATAGCTGTTATATTCGATTTGATAAAAGATATTAACATCAATGTTTCCTCTGATTCTTCTAAAAAAATTATCCAAATGTCTTTAGATCTGATTAGGGAACTAGGTCAACCTTTATGTATACTTCAAAAGTCTACAAAGGTAAGCTTGGAAGAAGAAATAGAAAAGCTTATAGAGGAGAGGCAGCAGGCTAGAAAAGATAAAAACTGGGCCTTAGCTGATAAAATAAGAGATGACCTTAAGGATAGGGGCATAATTCTTGAAGATACACCACAAGGTGTAAGATGGTTTATAAAGAAGTAATATAAATTTTAGTAAAAGGTTAAGCTAAAATTATAAAGCTTAGCCTTTTTTTATTCATATTGAAAATCTTTATAAAGTGATGTATATTTATCCTGATAATTTAGATAGAAGGATATAAGGCTATGATGAGGAGTAGGGAAAATGATTTTGAATTATACGGGAAAAACTATAAAGCCTGAAGAAGCTAAGAGGGTTAATGGGTTGTCATTAGCTTTTATTGGGGATGCGGTTTTTGAAGTTATGGTAAGGGAATATTTAATTATTAATAATCTAAATTTATCAGCCCATAAATTACACTTAAAGGCAGTATCTTATGTAAAGGCAAACTCCCAAAGAGGTTTTATTAGGCAATTGGAAAAATATCTAACAGAAGATGAGATGTATATATTTAAAAAGGGGAGAAACACTAAATCAGCCACCGTGCCTAAAAATGCTACAGTGTCTGATTACAGGGCTGCTACTGGTTTTGAAACCCTTATAGGTTATTTATATATAACAGGACAAATTGATAGGTTACAGTTAATTATGGATATAATATTTGAAGATAAGAAAGATTCCAAGGAGTGATAATATGAAAAACCATAGAGAATTTAACAAGAGAAATGATAGAGGAACTGGAAGAGATAGAAGGGACCGTAGACCATCAAGGTATAATGAAAATAGAGAAGAATATAAAAATCCTAGTGAAGATATAAGAGAGGATATTATCGAGGGAAGAAATGCCGTAATAGAAGCCTTACGTAGCGGCAGAACCATAGAGAATATACTAATAGCTAAGGGAGATAGGGAAGGGGCAGTAAATGTAATAACAGCATTAGCTAAAGAAAAAGGAGTGGTTATTAAAGAAGTTGATAGGAGAAAGCTAGATAGCATGTCTTCAACTGCAAGCCACCAAGGTGTTATAGCACAAACAAGTCCTTATAGTTATTGTGAAGTAGAAGATATAATTCAGGATGCCAAGGATAAGGGTGAAGATCCTTTTATAATAATCCTAGATGAAATAGAAGATCCTCATAATTTAGGGTCCATAATTAGAACAGCTGAGGTTTGTGGTGCCCATGGTATTGTTATCCCTAAGAGAAGAAATGTGGGAGTTACAGCAGCTGTATATAAATCCAGTGTTGGTGCTGTTGAATATGTAAAGATAGCTAAGGTTACAAACGTAAATAAGGTTATTGATCAATTAAAGAATCAGGGAGTATGGGTTTATGGAGCTGACATGGATGGAGAGGAATATTGTTACCAAGCTAACTTAAAGGGTTCCGTTGCTTTAGTTATCGGTAGTGAAGGTAGAGGTATATCCAGATTAACCAAGGAGAAATGCGATAAATTAATTAAGATTCCTATGAGAGGAAATGTAAATTCCTTAAATGCATCAGTAGCTGCAGGTATTATTATGTATGAGGTTTTAAAAAGTAGATTATAAGGGGTTTTGTTAGAGGATTCAAAGGACAGTGTAGACTTATTAAGAGAGTTGACTTTATGAAGGTTATATAAAATATGCTATATTTAACAATAAGTAACTTTAAAGGGTTGAATAATAAAGTAGAAATTTGTTGAAAAAAAGAATATTAAAAAGTAATTTTAAAAAACAGGATGAAATCCGTAGAAACCGTTGAATTCTCTTGACTTGTATATTTGTGCTGGGGTATAATTTAAAATGAAACGTATGATTGATGAGGGGGGATACTCTTGGGAGCGAGGGAGAGGTGCTTAAAAACGTTTACAAATTTTGAAGATAAACTTGACGAAGAAGTAGTTATTGAGGCGAAAAAAGGTGATACTAGAGCACAAGAGTATCTTATTAATAAGTACCAGAATTTTGTAAAAGCAAAGGCTAAATCTTATTTTCTAATAGGTGCAGATAAAGAGGACATTTATCAAGAAGGTATGATTGGGCTTTACAAGGCTATAAGAGATTTTAAGGCTGATAAGCTATCTTCTTTTAAAGCTTTTGCTGAACTTTGCGTAACTAGGCAAATAATAACAGCTATTAAAACAGCTACTCGTCAAAAACACATACCTCTTAATACATATGTTTCTTTAAGCAAGCCTATCTATGATGAAGAATCAGATAGGACTTTGCTAGATATTTTATCAAGCATAAAGGTTTCGGACCCTGAAGAGCTGGTTATTAGCAAGGAGGAAATGGACCATATTGAAGCAGAAATTGGAGAGGTGCTTTCTGACTTGGAAATGGAAGTGTTAATGTCTTATTTAGATGGCAAGTCATATCAAGAAATAGCTTGTGATTTAGATAGGCATGCAAAGTCTATTGACAACGCTCTTCAAAGGGTAAAAAGGAAGTTAGAAAAGTGTTTAAGTAATAGATAAAATTTTATATTGACAAAATGAATTAACAGTAGTAAAATCATTAATTGTTACGGAAAAAATAACGAAGGCGGGTGTAACTCAATGGTAGAGTTCTAGCTTCCCAAGCTAGCTACGAGGGTTCGATTCCCTTCACCCGCTCCAGACATTGCCCATATAGCTCAGTAGGCAGAGCGTCACCTTGGTAAGGTGGAGGTCACCGGTTCGATCCCGGTTATGGGCTCCAATTTATACATACAACACGCCAGGCAAAGTTTATTTGTAATAATTAAGATATAGCTGTGGCTGTAACAGTATATCTAAAGTTTTATTAAAGGAGGAAACGTAATGTCAAAGGCAAAATTTGAAAGAAACAAACCCCATGTTAACATTGGAACAATTGGTCACGTTGACCACGGTAAGACTACATTAACAGCAGCAATAACAACAGTATTAGCAAAC
>FZPS01000032.1_pt110 | contig 72136 bp, 70 predicted proteins | sample 1817821 | NCBI WGS metagenome assembly FZPS01 (sample SAMEA104158645, study PRJEB21678) | metagenome | place: Germany | collected 2015-04-21
GTATTGTAGTCCTACAGAGCCGGCAAAAAATACATGGTAAAAGAACTTGCATTATATTAGGGTTTGTGTTATCATACTTAAGTGACACGCGCCCGTAGCTCAGCTGGATAGAGTAACTGACTACGAATCAGGAGGTCGGAGGTTCGAATCCTCCCGGGCGCGCCATTTAAGGACTAAAATGCCAATGCCAACGCATTGGCATTTATAACATCTGAAGTATGTTGTTTTTCCGCGTCTGGCGGTTAAATAAATGCGGAGAGGTATCGAAGTGGTCATAACGGGGCTGACTCGAAATCAGTTTGCGCGCAAGCGCACGTGGGTTCGAATCCCACCCTCTCCGCCAGTTATGAGCTGAAAGGGCTTAAACAGTTAAGCCCTTTTTATTTTTCATGGGCAGCTTTTTAACCCTAACGGGCTTGTGTTACAATAGAGGCAGTAAGCATATTTTAGCCTAAAGGTGTGTAGAATGTGAATGATCATAACTATATGTGGGAAGCCCTGCTTGAGGCTAAAAAAGCTTTTACCAAAGGTGAAATTCCTATAGGTGCAGTGATTGTGCAAAACGGTCAGATTATCGCCCGCAATCACAATCGGCGTGAAGAGCTGCATGACCCGACAGCGCATGCAGAGATTCTGGTGCTGCGCGAAGCAGGCAAAGTTTTAGGCGGCTGGCGCCTGCCGGAAACGACGCTTTATGTTACCATAGAGCCCTGTCCTATGTGTGCAGGGGCCTTGATACAGGCCAGGGTGACCCGCGTTGTTTATGGTGCCCGTGACAGCAAGGCAGGTGCAGTTCATTCCTTATATAGCATTACGACAGATGAGCGTCTCAATCACCGTCTGGAAGTATCAGCCGGTGTGCTAGAAGATGAAGCGCGTGAGCTGATGCAGCAGTTTTTTAAACTGCGTCGTAAAAGATGATATTTAGAGCATGACCTGGTGCGGCTTCGGGAAAAGTTTCGCGTGGTCAGTAAACAGTGCAAGTGAGAAATCCTGCTTGCACTGTTTTTACATGCAGTCTGACTGTAAAAGATGCAGCAATAACAGAGACGCAATTTACAAATGTTGTTAACTGTTATAAAATTAAACTGGAACATTGTACATAGAACCGGTTACAAGTTTGGTTAACAGCAGGTACAGTTCCTGTGTAGGGAAAACTGCCCGTGCGTTTCTGTCAAATAGACAGAATAAATAAAAAAGTTTCAATATTGAGCTAGTGGTTGTGTGGCATGCATAACTGTTAATAAGAATAAAAGAGAAGGAGTGATGAAAAGAAATGACTACAGAAAAAGAAAATTTCCTGATGACGCTGCGAGGGGAAATACCGGAATGGGTACCGCGTTTTACCTACGGGGCTCTTCCGGGAGAGAAAAAACCGGTACCTAACCAAATGGTGGAACCCCCCTTTCTGAGTGAGTACCGCATGACAGGCGGGGGTAAAGACATTTGGGGTGTGGAGTATGTGGGGACCAAAGAAGCCGCCGGCGGGATGCTGCCCAAACCTGGCGAGTTTATCCTCAAGGACATTAAAAAATGGCGTGATGTGATCCAGGCACCCGATATTTCCAATATTGACTGGGAGGCGATGGCGAAAAAGCATCTGGAGTCCCTGCAGATTGATCGCACCCAGACAGCGGTAACCTTTGCCCTGCATTTCGGCTACTTTCAGCATTTGATGGCTTTCATGGGTTTTACCGAAGGTCTTTGTGCCATGCATGAGGAGCCTGAAGAAGTGATGGCGCTGTTTGATTATTTATGTGATTTTTACTGCACCGTAGCAGAAAACATTATGCACTATTACGAACCTGATGTATTCTCTATAGCTGATGACACGGCTGCCTGGCTGAACCCGTTTATTTCACCCGAGATGTATCGCAGAATGCTGGTTCCCTTCTATGATCGGCAAGCCAGTATTGCTCGAGAAGCCGGCATTATCATCGGTATGCACAATTGCGGCCGCTCAGAATGCTTTATTGATGATTGGTTAGCTATCGGTGTCTCTGTGTGGGATCCCGCGCAGACCATTAATGATCTGGATGGAATCAAGCAGAAATATGGGAATAAACTTGTTCTGGCCGGTGGCTGGGATCCTGTAGGAGTGTTAGCTTCGCCTGAGGTAACGGATCAGCAAATCTATGATTCCGTTAAACATGCCATGGATCGTTTGGCACCCGGAGGCGGTTATGTTTTTGCCGGCGGCTTCCTGGGCGCAATAGATGATCCGGAGGTTAAGCGCAAAAACGAAGTCCTGACCAGAGCTGTTGAAGAAATTGGCCGCAGCTTTTATAAGTAAGTCCAACTGCCTGCTGTATGACGCAGTCGGCTAAGACGTGAATAGTTAAGTTTATGCCCGCTGCAGTCATGGCTAAATGAACAAATGGGGCTGCTGCAAAACGAACTGCACAGTTCGTAATTGCAGCAGCCCTTAAACCTTTTATGGTGTCGTTGCCGCTTAGATGTTATTGCAAGCGGCGGTTTTTACCGAGCACCAAGGCGACGGCAAAGAAAGCCAGGGCGAAGCCAAGCTGTATAAGCATACTGGTAAAGACAGGCTGCAGGTTGGTATAGTTAAACTTTGTTAAGGAGGCGAGCCGGTTATTGGCGGTAACATACCAATAGGTTGGTGTAAAGCTGGCGAATTTTAAGACTTGTTTTCCCAGCAGCTCCATAGGTACGAAGACACCACTAATAAAACTCAAACCTAAAGTCACTACATTGCTGATAGCCGGAATAGCATTGGGGCTTTTCACTAAAGTGCCGATGAGATAGCTAATACTGGCTGCGCAAAGGGCAAAGATGAATGAATTGAGCAGCAAGTAGAGGATGTTGACAGTGAAACCATCTTTAAGGGCAAAAACGAGGCAAAGGAGTGCCATGACTAACCAGGTTAAGACGGTAAAGACGAGGACCGCTAACACAAACTGGCGGTTAACATTAGCTGTGCTGAGCGGTGCGCAGGCATTACGTTTTTGCAGGTCTTGGTTGTTAAAGACCAGTAATAAAGCACTTAAACCTAAAATGAGAATAGATAACAGGGAATAGGAGAGGTAATTGAAAAAATATTGGCTGTAGGTTTGCTTAGCTGCCTGCCTGTCATTTGTTTTAATTTCCACGGCTGTTTCTACGGCTAAATCTTTTTGCAGAAACTGTACCAGCTCTTCCTGGGAAAGATCTTCAATTTGTTCCACATAAAGTCTGGCACTGTTTAAATATTGATCTATACTCAAGTCCAGGTAGGCATTGCTGTATGAATTTGGAATAACCGTTTTGTGCAGTTTGACAGGTTGACCGCGCATTATTTTTTCGCTGAAACCTTTGGGAATACGCAGGATATAAGAAACTGTGCGGAAATAAAGAGCATCCTGGAGGGCTTCAATTTCATCGGGTAGTGCCACAAGGTGAGCGATTTTTGCCAGTTCCTGCTGGAGCCCGGCTGTGAGCGGCGTACTTTCTTCACTGATTATGGCAAGACGGGCTTTGCTTTTTGTAAAGCTAAAATCGGTGTTCTGCTCAGTGCTGGCGGAGGACGCCATGATGGTTGAGATTCCTAAAAAAAGCACGATATAAATAAGCAGGGAACGAATATTTTTTTTGAGAATCTTTAAACAGAGCTTAAAGACTTGCATATTTACGCCTCCTAACGATCACATATGTGCCCAGGCAAAAGGCAATGGTCATGCCGCCGAGGATGGTGATATTTAAGAAATAGCGGGAAAAAGTATCGTAATAATACAGGCTGTAGAAAGCGTCAGTCAGCAAGTTTATCGGGTTTACATAAGCCAGCAGCGGGAATTTTTGCGACACCAGATATTTGATATCCTGAATCATCATGCCGGCTAAAAACGAACCGAACATGGTGGTGCCAATGAGGATCGCTACTTTCATGTTTTCTGATTTTTTCACTAAAGCACTGATGAAGGCGCCATAGGCAATGCCGGCCAGAGAGCCCAGTGCTGTAGTTAAAACTACGTAGCCGCTTTTAGCGCCGAAATCAATCTGCAGCACATAGCGCAAGAAGAGCAGCAGCAGTATTAATTCACTGAAATGGATCAAATACGAGGCAGTGAGACTGGAGAGAAAAGCTTTTAGTTTATGCTGGGGAGAGATATTGATTCTGGCTGCCAGCGCTGAAATATCGGCCTGAATATCTGTAACCTCGCGCATGCCCCAGAAACCACCGTAAAAGCAGGACATGGCAATTAGTGAGTAAAAGAAAATCAAAATATTGTTTGGATCTGCGGCTGAACCGGTAACTTCGGCAAGGTAGTTTTGCCGCTCACCCGCACTTTGGAACAGCAGGGCAGGATTGTTAGGGTTGTTTTGTAGAATGGTATTAACCGCAGCCGTTGTTTGCAGATAACTATCGAGAAAACTTTTGATTATACTTTCCCTGATTCCCGTCTTACTGACCACCAGGACAGGCTCTTCGTCAACCAACAGGTAAGCAGAGACTTTTTGCTCTGTCAACAGCTGCTCGGCCTGCTCCTGTGACGTCAGGGTGAGCTCAAACAGTTTTTGCTCTCCCGCTGCTGCCGCGTCTAATGCTGTCTGCAGCGCCTGGTCGTTGTGGAAACTGCTGTTGTTGACAACGGCAAGCTTAATAGCTTGAAAGCTTTCCCCGGCATTAACGTTGGAGAGGGCGAGATTGAAAAAAACAGCCAAGAGAATGGGGAAAAGCATCGTCCAAAACACATTTTCTTTATCACGCAGCAGGCACTTTAAACGATTGCCAAAAATATGGAGGGACATAATCATTCTCCTTTTAATCTCTTAATTGTTTGCCGGTAATTTCTAAAAAGACATCATTAAGTGTGGGCAGTTCGGAATAAATTTTGCCAAACTGTATCTTTTCTTGCTTAATAAATTCAAGTACTGTTTCCAGATTGTTGCTGCCTTTACTGGACTTGATAACCAGCAGCCTATTTTTATATTCTGCCGAAACAATATTGGGCAGCCGGCGCAGTGCGCTCAGCTGTGCGGCAGTGATGCGCTGGGATTCGACAGTGATTTTTTCGCCCAGGGTAATCATGGCTTTCAGCTCATCTTTGGTGCCGACGGCAATACTTCTGCCTTTGTCGATAATCATAATGCGGCTGCAGATTTGCTCGACTTCCTCCATATAATGGGTAGTGTAGATAATGGTGGCACCTTGTTGATTAAGCTCTAAAATGCCTTCCAGTATTTTGTTGCGGCTTTGCGGGTCAACGGCAACAGTAGGTTCATCGAGAATAATTAGTTTAGGTTTGTGGGCAATACCGCAGGCTATATTCAGTCTTCTCAAAAGTCCACCACTAAGCTTTTTAGGATAGTACTTGGTAAACTCCTGCAGGCCGACAAACTCAATGGCTTCCCGGACCAGTTCCTGCCGTAATTTTTTATCTGCTACATAGAGACCGCAGAAGTAATTAATATTTTCTTCTACCGTTAATTCGTTATATACAGCAACGTTCTGCATGACAACGCCGATATGGCGCTTAATGTCGTAGGCTTCCGGCTTCATGGGCCGGCCGAAAATTTCTATTTCACCTTTGTCATATTCCAGTAAAGCAAGTATGCAGTTAATAGCTGTCGTTTTGCCGGAACCGTTCGGACCTAACAAGCCAAAGACTTCACCGTCATGTACGGTTAAGTTAAGGTGGTCTATGGCCAAGAGGTCATCATAACGTTTCACTAAATTTTTTACACTGACAATCATTTTCATTACCTCCTTTGCTGTCACCTCAATCATATCCGGAAGCGCAGGCTAATGACAGTGTTAGACCTCATTTCCTGCAGGTGACAAATGTCATGTTAATTTAGCCTGTTGTGAGAATTGTAATTGCGTTAATGCCGGGATAATGTTATGCTCTGACTGAGTAAAGTTATTAAGGGAAGTTATGATGCAAAAAGTTGCTGTTTTAACAGATAAGGCTGTCTTGTTTGTGAGCTGTTTGGCAATTTATGTTACACAGCAGAGTTTCGTAATAAATGTGGCTTTGGTGCTGATTGTGCTGATTATCAGCAGTTTCTTAAGTTATATTGACAATGAAGGCATAAAAACCGGTTTAACGCTGGCTTTTGCCGTGTTTGCTTGGTTTTATCCGGCACTGCTCCTTTTTTTGCCTTTAATTGCTTATGATCTGCTTTACCAGCAGTACCGGTATTTTAACCTGCCGGCAGTAATCCCCGCGATCAATTTCCTGCAGTCCGCTTCGCTGCAGGTTGTTGTCATAACTATGGTGCTGCTGCTGCTGGCGGTGTTAATTAGACTGCGGATGGAACTGGCGGCCGGTCTGCAGGTAAAATACCGTCATGTTAGTGATGGGGCAAGAGAAATGGCTCTGCAGCTGCAGAAGCAAAATAAGGAATTAATCGAGAAGCAGGATAATGAGTTAACTATGGCCACCTTAAATGAGAGAAATCGTATTGCCCGTGATATTCACGATAATGTAGGTCACTTACTGTCCAGCGCTATCCTGCAGGCCGGAGCACTGCGCACGATAATTAGTGATGCTAAAGCTAAACAGCATTTAGAACTGCTGCAGGCTACATTGGCACAGGCCATGGACAGCACCCGGGACAGTGTACATAGCTTATATGAGGAAGCTATTGACCTCCGGGCACAGGTAGAGTCGCTGCTGCAGCAGTTTACCTTCTGTGAATTAAGCTATGAATATTGTTTTGTCAGCGATCCCGGGACAAAGCTTAAGTATGCCTTTGTAGCCATCGTCAAAGAAGCTTTGTCCAACATAATTAAACACTCCAATGCGACTCGTGCTGAGATTATCTTCCGGGAACATCCTGCGCTTTACCAGTTAATAATCAGGGATAACGGCGGCGTGAAAAACTACGATCCCGATAAAGGGATTGGTCTCAAGAATATGGTGGATCGTGTGCATGCGTTTAACGGTAATATTAATATCATCACGGAATCCGGTTTTGAGGTTTTTATCTCCATACCGAAGGGGGGACTTAAGGCTTGAGAGTGGTTATTGTTGATGATGACAGCCTGGTGGTGGCATCACTGGCCACAATCTTAGCTGCTGACGGCGAGATCGAAGTTGCGGGGACAGGCAACAGCGGTCAGGAAGCAGTTGAGCTCTATCGTACTGTTAACCCTGATGTACTGCTGTTGGATATCAGAATGGACGGCATGACGGGCATTGAGGCGGCAGAAATAATTTTGGCCGGCGATCAAGAGGCAAGAATACTTTTTTTAACTACCTTTTCTGACAACGAGTATATTGTAAAGGCACTGCAAATAGGTGCCAAAGGGTACATTTTAAAACAAGATTATGAAAGCATCGTTCCTTCTCTGAAGGCAGTTTATATGGGGCAGCGTGTTTTTGGTGAAGCCATCATGAGCAAAATTCCCCTCTCTTTAAACAAGTTTAATGAGCAGCCGGGACTGGCAGACTATAACTTAAACGAAAAAGAAGTGCAGATAATCACCTTGGTAGCTAACGGTTTATCCAATAAAGAAATTGCCGGGAGATTATTTTTAAGCGAAGGAACTGTACGTAATTACATCAGTGTAATTCTGGAAAAATTACAGCTGCGGGACAGAACGCAGTTAGCCATTTTTTACTATCAGCATAGTCAAGAGATGAGGAGATGATTTATATGTGGGAAGAATTTAAGAAGTTTGCCATCAAAGGTAATGTCCTGGATTTGGCGGTGGCAGTAATTATTGGCGGTGCCTTTAATAAAATTGTTACTTCATTAGTCAATGATCTGCTGATGCCTACCTTTGGTATTGTGCTGGGTGGTTTAAAGATTTCGACGTTGGCATATCAGGTTGGCGAAGCTACTATTAACTATGGGAATTTCTTGCAGAGTATTGTTGATTTCTTTATTATCAGCATGTCGATTTTTCTTTTTGTCCGCCTTATTAATAAATTCAGGAAGAAAGATGAAGAACCTGTGGAGACAGCGCCACCGGCACCTTCTAATGAGGAAAAGCTGCTTGCTGAAATCAGGGACTTATTAAAAGAAGGCAGGCAAGAGGTATCCGCGGCAGATTAAGGATCGCAATTTTGGTAATGGTACCGGATGAGACATTTCGTTTAATTTTTTGCTCTGCAACGGCCATGATTACTTTCGGTGTAAAGAAAAGTCTAGGGACACTTGGGTGCATCCCTAGACTTTTTGCTTGTTTATTTAATTATCAGTGTCTGCCTCAGTAAGGGGCCGCAGTGTGATACTGACTTCATTTAATAAAGCTTGGTTGCCGATATCAGTAACGCCGGCGGGAGTTAAAGAGTTTACGGGCCCTCCTGCATGCTTGCTGACCCCCTGCCTCATGTAGGCTGCAAAGGGGGAGGCCTTTTCCGTGACAGCAATCATAACCTTTAAGCTGTTGTTGTTTGCCACTGCTAAAGCCTGCTGGCCATCGGTAACCCCAAAGCGGCGGGCTGTGGTAGGATGAAGATATAACAGCGGCAGCTGCTGTGGTTGAGGCAGTACGCATTGTGAGTTAATCTGATCTCGCCAGTGCACCGTTAACAGCTGCACTTCATTTTGTGCTGTAATCCTATTTTTCTTAAGGCTATTGATTTTTTGCTGCAGCTGTTCTTTGTCCAGGCACTGAAACTTGCCGTCAGGGGTCCGAAATTGGTAATCAGCCCAAGGCACTTGTTTTTGCAGCGGGCTGTCCAGATATCCCTTTTTTTGCAGTGCTGTAAAACTTAAATTGTATACTGCCAGTTTAGCTGCAGCACGTGTTAACCAGGCAGTGGTAGTAAGATCCGGATATCCGTTGAGCCCCATCAATTTAGCCAACTCTTGAAAAATAGTAAATTCCGACTTGCATTCCGCCAATGGCTCGACACATTTACTGACGTATTTCAGACTGGAATTCCACATGCCGGATGTAATCAGATCTTCTGCTTCGGTAAAATAAGTTACCGGCAGTACCAGTTCGCATTGGGCGGCCGTATCAGTCAGAAAATGCTCCAGAGAAATCTTGAAGGGAATATGCGCTAAAGCTTTATGGACATTTGCACTGTCGGGCAGCTGCGCGGCCGGATTGGCGCCGCAGATAAATAAAACCTGCAGTGGTGGCTTGGCCGTCAGGACTTCTTCGGCAAAATAGCCCAGCTGCATTTCTCTCACCAGCGGTGCTGTCTGAGGTTGAGCAAAGGAAAAATCAAAAAGCTCTTGATTGACTTGGTTGGCGTAGTTAATGCCGCCGCCCTGAATACCTATGTTGCCTGTAACAGCCCAGAGGAGATTTACTGCCCGGATATTCAAACCACCGTTCTGATAACGCTGCGGTCCGTAACCAAGGTAGCAGGTCGCAGGGCCTGCTTCGTAAAGATCGTCCACCAGCTCAGCCACAGCTTTTTCGCCAATCCCGGCTGCTGCCAGTAAATTATGGTAGTCTGCTGCCGGGAGTGCCTGCAGATAGGGAAGCACTCCGGATTGGTCTGTCAGATGCTGTCTGATAAAGTCCTGCTTAAACTTTCCCTGCTGCAGGCAGTAATGGATGCAGGCGGCTGCCAGTGCCCAGTCTGCGGCAGGCCTGATTTTTAGGTGCACATCAGCAAGTTTGGCACTGGCCGAGCTGCGGGGATCGATAAGATAAATTTTACTGCCGGCCTGCCGGGCCTTTTGTAAATAAGGTACCAGGTGTAAGTTATTTTCCAGTGGGTTTCTACCCCACAGGACAATTGTTTTGGCGTTTTTAACGTCATCAGGGTGATGTCCTAAAACGGCGCCAAAATCTCTTTTTGTAGCCTCAATACCTGCTCCCCAGCAAATACTACCCACAAAATCAGTATAGCCGCCCAGGTGGGCTAAAAAAATTTTAATGGTGTTTTTTAAGAGACCGGCGCCGCCGTCACCTAAATAACCGCCTACTGCGGTAGGCCCAAATTGCCTCTGTGCAGTCTTTATTTTGTCCGCCATCAGTGTATAAGCTTCAGACCAGGTAATTCTCTGCCAACCCTGGGTCGTTTTTAGTTGGGGATAGCGCAGACGCTGGGGGCTGTACATGCGGCTGGCATGAGCCCGGCCTTTGGAGCAGATAAAGCCGCCGGTAAAATCTGCTTCCTGATTGGCAGTAATCTTTACTACGCGATTGCTGCTCACATGAACGTTAAAGCTGCAGCAGTCAAAACAGTTATAAGGACAAGCCGATTTAAAAATCTTTCCCGTCAAGCATGCCACCCCCATAAAACACAGTATCTTTGGAGCTTTTGCCAATGTTTCTAAAAGTCTGCAGCAGTTAAAACAGCAGCGCATTGCTGCTGGTTTAGTCCTCTTTTTGCAATCTTTTTCTTGCTGCTGTGCAGTATTGTTCTGCAATATCGATACCTAAATATCTTCTGCCCAGCTGCTGGGCCACAAAAGTAGTGGTACCAACACCGTTAAAGGGATCCAAAACAAAATCTCCCCGGAAACTAAACAGTTTTATCACTCTTTTGGCTAATTCCTCCGGAAACATTGCCGGATGCCCAAACTCTTTCATTTTACGCTCGGGGGCAATGGACCATTTGGCCGTAACCCAGTCTTTAAATTCAGCAGCCGTGATGTCAGCATTTTTCTGACTGCCTTCCTTTTTCAGGCTTCCCTTACAAAAGACTTCGATGAATTCCCAGGTATATTTTAAATAGGGGCTGGAAGGGCTTTTCCAGGAACCCCAGGCTGTATATTTACAGTTATAGTTGTTTTTCTCCCACAGAATTTCACCCTTCCACAGCATTTTCTGACTTAAAAAATAATTGCTGATAATGTGGTGAGTGGGGATATAATCAGAAAAAAGCGGCTGGACATTGACGGCAATTCTGCCGCCAAATTTTAATACACGAATACATTCAGCAAAAATCGAAAATAATTGAGCAAAATAATCCTGCCAGTAATGATCATCGTCCTGTTCCTGATAGTCAAGGCCAAAATTATAGGGTGGTGAAGTAAAAATTAAATCAACACAATTATCTGGCAGCTCTTTGAGCAGTTCCAGGCTGTCGCCGCAGAGAATTTTATTTTCAAATTCCGGTGGGGGAGCGACGTTGGCTGGAGAAAAGGAGTGATCTTTTGCATAGTAGATCTTATCACGTTTCTGCTCCTTTTGTTTGCGGTCTTTAACTTTGCGTTCTGCCCCGTAGTTGGCGTAGATGCGTTTGCTGCCCCTGATATTGTAGCTTTTGATCTGGGCAACGGCTTCAAAAACAGCTTTACTTAATCTTGTCGGTTGTATATGGAAAAATTCCTCCAAACGGCCAAAGTCAAGCTGCTTTAGTTTTAACACTACCAGATGCCCGGAAGTTTCCAGGTAGGCATCATGGGGCGGGAATCTGCGGTTAAAGGCTGTTACGGTTTCTTTATCCTCTGCTGACAGCTTATCCAGGGGGATCGTTAGCTCTAAGAACTCCTGATTTTGCAGTGCCATCTTTACTACTCCTCTCCTATCTGTTAAAATTATACCACTAATCAGGGCGGCAGGGGAGACCTAATAGAATATGGTAACAATAAACACTTGCAATCAGGCCTAAAGAGTAGTAAAATAAGATATTGCCGGGGCTAGTTGTCCTTGGCGTAAAAGATAATAGCTGATAATTGTAGTCCGGAGAGATGGCTGAGTTGGACGAAGGCGCTCGCCTGGAAAGCGAGTAGACGGGGCAAAACCTCGTCTCGAGGGTTCGAATCCCTCTCTCTCCGCCATATTTTTTTCTTGTCATATTTGGTCGTGCTAGACGGGGAGGTAGCGGTGCCCTGTACCTGCAACCCGCTAGAGCAGGGTCGAATTCCTGCCTGCGGCTCCGGCTTCTTAGGGTCTGACCCAAGTAAGTGGTGTTGAAGATCGGGTCCCGTGCGGCGTAAGCTTGTGAACCCCGTCAGGTCCGGAAGGAAGCAGCGGTAAGCAAGTACTTGCGGGTGCCACGGGGCAGCCTGGTCTGAGCTAACTGCCTGGGTAACGCCTGAGAGAAAGAGACAACGGTAGGTGCACGACCATTTATTTTATCTGGACACGGCAAAAAGTCCCCGCGCAGGGGATTTTTTTTATACACGGCAAAAAAAGCGTGATTTTGAGGTTTGCTCTTGTTATGTTTTCTGCTGCCGACAAGGCAGGCAGCGGCAGGATTTTATCTTCAGACGGGGAATTAGGCTATAGATCACATAAATTGGGTGATATTAATGACTTATCAAGCACTTTACCGGCAGTGGCGGCCCCAATCATTCGCCGAGCTGGTGGGGCAGGCACATGTAAGCCAAACTTTGCAGAATGCTTTAGTGCAGGGGCGCTTGGCCCATGCCTATTTATTCTGCGGCCCACGGGGAACAGGTAAAACAAGTGTGGCCAAAATATTGGCCAAGGCTGTAAATTGTGAACATGGCCCGGCTCCGGAGCCATGCAATCAGTGTCCTGCTTGTCTAGGCATACAGGCAGGGCGTGTTATGGATGTACAGGAGATTGATGCCGCTTCCAACCGGGGTATTGATGAAATTCGTGATCTGCGCGATAAGGTGCGCTACGCCCCGGTAGAAGTACGCTGCAAAGTGTATATTATTGATGAAGTACATATGTTAACTGCAGAAGCGTTTAATGCTCTGCTCAAGACGCTGGAGGAGCCTCCGCGGCAGGTTCTGTTTGTCCTGGCGACTACTGAACCACATAAATTGCCGGCTACCATTATTTCTCGCTGTCAGCGGTTAGATTTTCATCTCATTGAGCTGACGGAGATTGTGGACCGTCTGCGGAAAGTAGTTACGGAGGCAGGGCGGGAGGCTGAGGAACAGTCGTTATATCGGATTGCAGAAGAAGCGGACGGTGGGCTGCGGGATGCTTTGTCACTGTTAGAACAAGTACTGGCATACACACCGGACAGCATAGCGGAAGAAGATGTGCTGGCCGTGTTGGGAGCCGTCAGCAAAGATGTTTTTTATGAGTTAACGGCTGCCGTGCTGAATGCGGATTTGGCGCAGGCTTTACTTTTGCTGCAGGAAGTGGCAGCAGCGGGAAAAGATTTTCATCATTTTACCCTGCAGGCCATATCATATTATCGTGACTTAATGGTAGCAGCAGCTTGTCAGGATGATGCTGCTGTCTTAGGCGTGGCGGCTGAATGGGGTCAGCGCTTACTGCAGCAGGCCAATTTATTGGGGTTGGCTAAAATCGGCCGTATTTTAACTATTCTGCATGAGCTGCTGACAGAAATACGCTGGTCACCCAAACCCCGTTTACTGTGGGAACTGGCTGTTTTTCGCATTTTCGGCTATGACGGCCAGACACCACAGCGAAACACGCCGGCAGCGGAGACAGCTGCCGCCGCGGCAGCAAACCTTCCTGCTGTCAGGCAGGAAAAGGTGCGCAGGCACGAAACAGCCGCTGCAGTAGTCAGAGAAAGTCCGGTTGTGAAGAAGGGGATACCGAAAATCACACAACTTTGGCCGCGTATACTGCAGCAGCTGAAAAAGGAAGATGTTAAGACCTATGCTCTTTTACTTTCAGGCGAACTTGGTTCCTTCGACGGTAAAGTGCTGGAGCTGCGCTTTGCCTCTCCTTTCCATTATGATATGATGAAGGACAAAGCAAATACGCAGGCTCTGAAGAAGGTTCTGGCCCGTGCTTTAGGTGCGGAAGTGCAGATACGCTGTGTGCTGCAGAAGCAGGATGTGCCGGCAGCAGCGGTCAAGAATAAGACTGAAATTGATCAGGATGATTTGGTTCAGTCGGCTGTTGAACTCTTCCAAGGTAAGGTTATAGAGGAAGCAGGCAAATAGTAAGGAGGCGATGACAGATGTACGGCAACATGGGTAATATGATGAAGCAAGTGCAAAAGATGCAGAAGCAGATGGCCAAGCTGCAGGAAGAATTAGAGGCACGCACTCTGGAAGTTACCAGTGGTGGCGGTATGGTCCGGGTTGAAGTAAACGGCAAAAAAGAGCTTGTTGATTTGGAAGTTGACCCGGCAGCGGTAGATCCGGATGATTTAGAGATGCTGCAGGATATGATTATTGCAGCGGTAAACGAGGGATTACGCAAAGTTGATGAAATGGTTATGCAGGAAATGCAGAAAGTGACCGGTGGACTGAAACTGCCTCCGGGCTTGTTCTAAGTGCGGCGGTGGCAGTGTTTTATCCGGACTCCATTGCAAATTTAATCGCAGCACTGCAAAAGCTGCCGGGAGTAGGGCCGAAGACAGCACAGCGCCTGGCCTTCTTTATTTTGACCTTGCCCCGCGACGAAGTGGTGCAGATGGCACGCGCGCTGGTAAATGCGAAAGACAAAACGCATTACTGCCGTATCTGTGGTAATTTCACTGACGACGAGCAGTGTGTAATTTGTACAGATCAACGACGTGATCCTTCTTTACTCTGTGTGGTACAAGATGCGCGGGACGTGCTGGCGTTAGAACGGATGCGTGAATTTAGGGGTCGCTATCATGTTTTAGGGGGAGCGATTTCTCCTATAGACGGCATCGGTCCTGAGCAGCTGCGGATACGTGAATTGTTGGAGCGTCTGCAGGACGGACAGATCCAGGAAGTTATTTTAGCCACTAATCCCACTGTAGAAGGGGAAGCTACGGCACTTTATGTTGCCCGTTTAGTAAAACCGCTGGGGATACGCGTTACCCGGCTGGCACACGGGCTGCCGGTCGGTGGTGATTTAGAATATGCAGATGAAATAACGCTGGCCCGGGCCCTTGAAGGGCGCCGTGAGTTTTAGTTTTAACGATATTTCACAGGGAACATGCTGAGCATGTTCTTTTTTTTTTCTGTAAAAGCCGATCTGTGCCTTAAGAACAGAGTCATAGCGGAGGGTCGGGCGACATATGCATATAGTGCAGTACAGGCTATGCTGCCGGCTGAGGAGGTACTTTGATGAAAAATAAGCAGGGGCAGGATGGCTCAGCACCCCCACCGCAAAATATTTATCTTGCTGCGTTAAAAGAAGTTTTGCAGGCCAGACAAGCTGCTGTTAGTTTTTTTAATGAGGTGACAGAACCATCAGCAGTTGATGCTGCTATTAAGGCGCTGACCAGTTCAGAGCAAAAATATAAAGAACTGTTAGAGCTGGGGCGCCGTGCAGGTTACCGGATTCCGGTTACGCTGACAGGTTATGAAGAAAGGAGGAAGCTATTTTATGCCTAAAATAGATGTAAATATGGTGGTCGCAGCCATCTTTGCCGTGTTTATGCTTTATTATTTAGGCAGGGCCCTGGCAGCGCCGGCGCGCGTTATGCTGCGCGTTTTTGCTGTCGGTATGGCGGGTATGGCGTTATTGTTTGTGTTTAATTTAGTGGCAGGCATCTTCAGCTTCAGGATTGGCATTAATGCCTTGACAGCATTAATTGTCGGATATATGGGCTTACCCGGTTTAGTCATGTTGGTAGCTATTCAGACACTGCTGGGATAACATTTATATTCCTGTTCGCCAGTGTGACAAAGAACCGTCCCCTGTCACACTGTCAACATGTTAAATTTTGTTAAAGATAGAGGAGATAGCCAGCAGCAGCAGAATTAATGGGAAAAGGAGGGATGGAAATGTATGAACAGTACCTGCAGGAATGGCAGCCTGTAGAGGAAAATTATGTTTCACCTTGGGGCAGCGATGGCAGCGGACATCGTATGGTGGAGCCTAAGCGGGGTTATCCCATTAGCGAGCGTGAAAATTTTGAGTTGGTGCTCAATGGTAAGAAGCCGGTGTACATGCCTTTCATCACAGATATGCTTGCTTTCAGTCCGCGTATTATTCCGGATAATTTTGTACGGGCTTGGGTTTTGGAAATTGACCCGCTGCTGCCGGGTTCACCTTGCGACGGTGGACCTGATATGTTTGGCGTTGAGTGGCAGTATGTGCCTGTTACCAGCGGTTCCATGGTCAAACCGGGACAACCTAAAATTAAAGATGTTACCCGCTGGGAGGAGTATCTGACTTTTCCCGATCTCGATTCCTTTGACTGGGAGGGGAGTGCCCGTGCCAACGCACCGCTTTTCCACCCGGATAGGATGACAAGAATTTGGTTGATGAATGGCCTCAATGAAAGATTAATTTCCTTTATGGACTTCGCCCCTGCCATGATGGCGTATGTAGATGAAGAACAGAAGCCGGGTGTGCATCGTCTCTTTGACCGGTTATGTGATTTCTATGATGACCTGATCGAACGCTTCCGTCATTATTATCAGGCGGATGTGTTAATGTTTAATGATGATTGGGGTACGCAAAACGGACCGCAGTTTTCTCTGGACACGGCCAGGGAAATGCTGGTACCTTATATGCAGCGCATAGCAGATTCGTGCCACCGCAGAGGGATGTATTTTGAACTGCACAGCTGCGGGAAGAATGACAAGCTGGTACCGGCCATTATCGAAAGTAATGTTGATATTTGGCTGCCCCAGGAAAACATAAACGATTTTGATCTGCTTTATGATCTGTGTGGTGATAAACTGCTGCTTGGGATACCGACAGATTCAACGCCGGAAATGACAGATGAAGAGGCGTTGGCATCTGCCAAACGCTTTATGGAGAAGTACGGCAAGGATGGACATGTGGTGGTTAACACTACCTTCCCACCGCAGCATCCCCGGGTACCGGAATACCTTTACTGTCTGAGCCGCGAGGCGTATAAATAGCATTTACATAGAGAAAGCCCAGTTTAACTGGGCTTTTTTCTTGCGATAAACGCGCTGCGTCGTTCTTGGTGCCGGCGGCGGCTTAATTTTTCCTGACAGCGGCTGCGGTGGTAAGAATATGCTTTGTTTACACTGTTTGATTGTGGTACAATACCAATGTACAATACCAATGAGAAAAAAATAGACAAATGAGGTGCAGCCCGTGCAATGGAAAAAAGGGGATCTGCTCGTAATTGCAGCCGTTTTAGTAGCGGCTTTAGCATTATTAGCGTTAAGAGCTCTGCCTGCAGCAGCGGAAAACCGGGTGCTGCGCATTGAGTTAGATGGCAGGATCATTGAGGAGGTAACCTTACAGGCAAATGGTGAACAAACAATTACCGTTCCCCTGGATAAAGGGGAGGCGGTGGTGGAAATAAACGAGGGACGGGTACGGATGCTGCCGCTGTCCAAGGAATTATGTCCCCAGGGTATCTGTTCTCATGTAGGCTGGATAGAATTTCCGGGTGAGGTGATTGTCTGTCTGCCCAACCGTTTAGTTCTGACGGTAATTGGCGGAGCAGCGGAAGATATTCTGGACGGGGTGACCGGCTGATGCCGCCCAAGGTTATTTTGGTCAGCGCCTGTCTGCTCGGATTAAAGACAAAATATGACGGCAGTCATAACTGCCGGCCGGAAGTACTGGCATTACGGGAACAGGCTCAGCTGATTCCCATTTGTCCGGAGCAGCTGGGCGGTTTGACTACACCGCGTCCGGCGGCAGAAATACAGGGTGGCGACGGACATGCCGTTTTAAAAGGGGGCGCCGAAGTAAGGACTGCTGCCGGGGAAAACTGTACAGCGGCTTTTCAGCGTGGTGCCCGGGAAACTTGGCAGCTGGCGCAAGTTCTGGCTGCTGAGGGAGCACTGCTGAAAGCACGCAGCCCCTCCTGCGGCAGTGGTTATATTTATAATGGTCTTTTTAGCGGGCATACTAAAGCAGGCGACGGCGTCACGGCCGCCTTGCTAAAAAGCAAAGGTTTAGCAGTTTTTACTGAAGAGGAATTAAAACAGTTTAAGCAGTGGCTGACAATGAGGGACAGTTGACAACTGTCCCTGGAGTTGTTACAATCAAGCAAATTAAAAAGAGGGGGTGGCATAATGCAGGAAGAAAAGTTCGGCAAACTGGGCATCACTTTTGACGATGTCCTGTTAGTGCCGGCCAAATCAGATGTGCTGCCATCGGATGTTGATGTGTCAACGCAGCTAACGAAAAAAATTCAGCTTAACATACCGCTCATGAGTGCAGCGATGGATACGGTAACGGAAAGCCGGATGGCGATTGCCATGGCACGCGAGGGCGGCATTGGCGTTATTCACAAAAATATGTCTATTGAGAGACAGGCGGCCGAGGTTGATAAAGTTAAGCGTTCAGAGCACGGCGTGATTACCGATCCCTTTTATCTCTCACCTGAACATACTTTGGGTGATGCCGCAGCTTTAATGGAACGCTATCGCATTTCTGGTGTGCCCATCACAGTAGGGGGCAAATTAAAGGGTATTATCACAAACCGTGACTTACGCTTTGAAACAGACTACAGCCGTAAAATAGATGAAGTAATGACTAAGGACAAGCTGATCACGGCTCCGGTGGGGACAACCCTACAGGAAGCTCAGGAAATCTTACGTAAGCATAAAATAGAAAAGCTGCCGCTGGTAGATGAAAATTTTATGCTTAAAGGCTTAATTACCATTAAAGACATTGAAAAAACGATTCAGTATCCGCGCTCAGCCAAGGATGAGAAGGGACGTTTACTGGCAGCAGCTGCCATAGGTATTGCCCAAGATACTTTGGCCCGCGCCAAGGCACTGGTGGAAGCCGGTGTGGATGTGCTGGTGCTCGATACGGCTCACGGTCATTCCATGAATGTATTACGTATGGTAGAACGTATAAAGCAGGAGTTTCCTGAAGTTGATTTGGTCGCCGGTAATGTAGCAACCGGCGAGGCGACTAAAGATCTTATTGCTGCCGGTGTAGATTGTGTAAAAGTTGGAGTGGGACCCGGCTCTATCTGCACAACGCGTGTTGTTGCCGGGATTGGAGTGCCGCAAATAACAGCCATTATGGATGCCGCTGAAGCTGCAGCTCCCTATGGAATTCCCATTATTGCCGACGGCGGCATTAAATATTCAGGTGATATTACCAAAGCCATTGGCGCCGGCGCAGATGTAGTCATGATTGGCAGTCTGCTGGCAGGAGCGGAGGAGAGCCCGGGAGAAATTGAAATTTTCCAAGGTCGTAGTTTTAAGGTTTATCGCGGCATGGGCTCTTTAGCGGCCATGAAGGAAGGCAGCAAAGATCGTTACTTCCAGGAGCATGAAACAAAATTTGTGCCTGAAGGCATTGAGGGGCGTGTTCCTTATCGGGGGACGGTCAGTGATACAGTCTATCAATTAATCGGCGGCCTTCGTGCCGGCATGGGTTACTGTGGTGTCGCCAATATTCATGAGCTGAAAACTAAAAGCCGGTTTATCCGTATTACCAGTGCTTCGTTACGGGAAAGTCATCCGCACGATGTGCAGATCACCAAAGAGGCTCCTAACTACACCCTCTCCTAGGCGGCATTATTCCTGTTGATGCATAAAATGGAGCAAAAGGTGACATCTTACAGGCAGATGCTGGAGAGAGTGAGGCGAAGACTATGAATGAGCAGCAGTGCCTGATCTGCGGCCGCACAGCTGCAGCCGGCTTGCGCATTAACACAGCTATCTTATGTTGGGATTGTGAAGCAGAGCTGCTGCAGACGGACGTAACAGATCCCAAATATGAGCTGTTTGTCAAAAAGCTTAAACATATCTGGCCGCAGGTGCCGAGTTTGCAGTCTTTGGCTGCTGAATTAAAATAAGCATCTTTAATCCTGATAATGCCGGTAGCAACCGGCATTATTTTTAATCTATCCTTTACTCTGCAGGGTTATGGCGCATCTTTGTGGAAAGTAACAGCACTATGGAACAAACAAGAGCCCCCTTATGGGAACAGATAACACAATTTTTGCACAGGGAAGAACGGGTGTGGCTGCATGTGCCCACACACAGCGGTGGTTTGGGACTGCCGGCTGCCATTAAGCAGCTTTTTGCTGCCTATGCCCGCTGCGATTTAACTGAGCTGCCGGGTTTAGATGATCTGTTTCAGCCCACAGGTGTACTGGCCGAGGCGCAGGCTTTAGCAGCCCGGCTTTGGCAGGCACGGCGTTCCTATTTTCTTGTTAACGGTGCCAGTGCCGGTGTCAGGGCCATGGTTTTGGCAACCTGCAATCCGGGGGATACAATTTTGCTGGCCCGCAATGCCCATGGTTCGGTGCTGCAGGCTTTAGTAGCGACAGGTGCTATTCCCCGCTATCTGCCGGTGGCTGAAACAGCCGGCTTTCCCCTTAATGTGACGGTGGAAGCAGTTAAGGCAGGGTTTAAACAATACCCAGAGGCGAAAGCACTTTTAATTACCAGTCCCAGCTATTTTGGTGTAACGGCCGATCTGGCGGCCATTGCCGAGGTTGTACACCAAGCCCGGGCCCTGCTGCTGGTAGATGAAGCCCACGGAGCTCATCTTGACTTTTCTGCAGCACTGCCGGCGTCAGCAGGAGAGTATTGTGATTTGCGGGTGCAGAGCTGGCATAAAACTTTAGGAGCCCTGACGCCGGGCGCAGTTTTACACTGGCAGGGCGGAGATGTGGACGAGGAGCGGCTGCAGACTGCTCTGCAGGGTGCACAAACCAGCAGTCCGCCCTACCCGCTTTTGCTTTCGCTGGACTTGGTACGGCAGCGGATGGCGCTGGAGGGAAAAGCATTAATCGGAGAGATGGTGCAGCAGGCTCTCCTGGTCAGACAAGCAGTAGAGGCATATTTCCCCCTGCTGACTCCGTCCCAGGTGCAGTCTTTAGGTTTTGGGCTGGATATTACCCGTGTGACGATGCTGACAGCACAGATTGGTGTCTGCGGTTTAGAGGCGGGGCAGCAGCTGGGGCAGCTGGGCATAGATTTGGAACTGATTCAGCCTGACTGTCTGCTGGCCATTGTCGGTCCCGGCTATCAGACGCAGTGGACAGAAAAATTGGCAGACAGTTTGGCCCGTCTGCAGCTAAAGACTGCTGACAGGCAGCTGCCGAAGCTGCCTCCTGTGCCGGAATTGGTGCTGACTCCCCGCGAAGCAGTGTACCGGCAGTCCGTGCTGATACCTTATCAGGCAGCAGCAGGAAAGGTCGCCGCTGCGATGGTGGTTTGTTACCCGCCGGGCATTCCGCTGTGCCTGCCGGGGGAGCGTATTACTCCGGCTTTAGTTGCCTATTTAGCAGATGCTCTGCAGCAAGGCGTTGCCTTCCGTGGTTTAACAAAAGACGGACAGCTTAAAGTTGTTAAAGAGGTGAAATAAAGTGCGAAAAGGTTATTTTATTACCCTGGAGGGTCCGGATGGTGCGGGAAAAACAACACAGCTGGCGCGACTGCTGGCTGCCGCTGCAGAAGCGGGAGTGCCGGTAGTTACTACCCGGGAACCTGGCGGCACAGCGGTGGGAGATGCGGTGCGCGGCATTTTACTCGATCCCCAATATGGGGAAATTGTGCCGCTGACTGAAGCTTTGCTTTATGCAGCGTCTCGTGCCCAGTTAGTACAGGAAGTAATTAAACCGGCCCTAACTGCCGGCAAGCTCGTTTTATGTGATCGTTTTATTGACTCCAGTTTAGCGTATCAGGTATATGGCGGCGGTCTGGATTTCGATTTTGTCTGGCGCACTAACCTGGCTGCCGTTGATGGTTGTTTGCCGGATAAAACTTTTGTACTGAATATAGAGCCGCAGGTGGGGCTGGCGAGACGTGGCGCAGCTGCGGCTGATCGGATGGAGCAAAAACCTCTTGCTTTTCATCAGCGGGTGCAGCAGGGCTTTTTGCAGTTAGCCGAGCGATTTCCGGAACGTTTAACGGTGGTTGAGGCTGATCGTCCCGCAGACGAAGTTTTTGCCGAGATTTGGCGGCAGGCAGCTCCCCATGTAGCTGCACTGCGTTGAACTGTCTGCTTGTGGTATAATATTGCTGATAATGAGGTTAGAGCATGATTTGGAATACTATATATGGTCGCCAGGAATTGGTACAAACACTGCAGGGTGCCTTGGAAGCGCGGCAAATAGCACATGCTTATCTTTTTTATGGCCCCGATGGCATTGGCAAAAAAACTATCGCCCGGGTTTGGGCGACGGCTTTAAACTGTACAGGAGCAGGTCAAAAGGGCTGCGGTGTTTGTGCGGCTTGTCGTAAAGCACTGCAGGGTACCCATCCTGATTTGCATTGGCTGCAGCCTGAGGGCAAATCACTGAAAATTGACCAGATGCGTCAGCTAAAAAAACTGGCTTATCTTAAACCGCGGGAAGGGAAGTACCAGGTCTTTATTTTAGAACAGGCAGATGCTCTGACTGCAGAAGCAGCCAACAGCTTATTAAAGGTATTGGAAGAACCGCCGCCGGGGTCCCTTTTTATCCTGCTGGCACAGCACCCTGCGCTGCTTCCGGCAACAGTTGTCTCACGCTGTCAGGTGTTTGCTGTGCCGCGGCTGGATCCGCCAAATATGGCACGCTTACTACAGCAGCGCGGCTTGGCTGCGGCGGAGATAGATGAGATTACGGAGTGGGCAGAGGGCATTCCCGGCAGGGCTTTGGCCATGAGTGATCAGACAAAATGGCGTACTTACTATACAGAAGCAGTGGAAGTATTGAGGGCGCTTACTGACGGTCCGGTGAGCCGGCTGGCCGCCGCACTGGCAGAGCGAGAAGAACTGGATATATTTTTAGATGCCCTGACGCTGGTTTTACGGGAGGTTTTATTACGGCAGACGGTGGGCACTTTAACTAAACATGAGCAGCATCTTTCTCTGCTGGCCGAAAGTTGGTCGGCCCAAGCTTGTATTGCTGCTCTCCATGAAGTGCTTTTCCTGCAGCAGTCGCTGCAGAGCCCGGTGAACAAGCGTCTGGCACTGGAAAAGATGCTGAGGAACATGAAGGAGGTTAGCGAGACAGATGGTAACGGTAGTAGGCATTCGCTTTAAAAAAGCAGGTAAAATATATTATTTTGACCCGGATGGGATTGATTTAAAAGCGGGTAATTTTGCCATCGTGGAAACATCACGTGGCTTGGAATTTGGCGAAGTTGTGATCAATCCTAAGCAGATTCCGGAAGAAGAAGTAGTGCAGCCGTTAAAAAAAGTGATCCGGGCAGCGACAGAGGAAGACTGCCAGCAAGTTTTAGAAAATCGTCAAAATGAGGAGGAAGCCTTTGCGCTTTGTTTAGAGAAGATTGCCGACCATGGTCTGGAGATGAAACTGGTAGATGTTGAATATACATTTGATCGTTCCAAAGTAATTTTTTATTTTACTGCCGACGGTCGGGTTGATTTTCGGGAGCTGGTAAAAGATTTAGCTGCTATCTTCCGTACTCGTATTGAGCTGCGGCAGATCGGGGTCCGCGATGAGGCCAAAATGATAGGTGGACTGGGGCCCTGCGGTCGTGTGCTTTGCTGTCACACCTTTTTAGGTGAGTTTGAACCTGTTTCCATCAGGATGGCAAAGGACCAGAACTTATCATTAAATCCTACCAAGATTTCCGGGGTCTGCGGCCGCCTGATGTGCTGCTTGCGTTATGAAACAGATGTTTATGAGCTGGATCGGGCAGAGAACGATGCGGAGGAGTTTGTGGAATAGCCGCTTAGTCTTTGTGTGGGTGGAAGTGCTTATGGACGGTAAAGATGTGAGGTAAGTTATGAAGAAAGGAATTCTTTATTTGTGTCCCACACCCCTGGGTAATCTCAAAGATATTACGCTGCGTGTTCTGGAAACTTTACAGCAGGTCAGTTTGATTGCTGCGGAAGATACGCGTCGTACCCGTAAATTACTCAGCCACTATGACATACACACACCGCTGCTTAGTTACCACGAACATAATAAAACAGCCAAAACAGAGCAGTTAATTGCCAGGCTGTCAGCCGGTCAGACGGTTGCCTTGGTTAGCGATGCCGGGACACCAGGCATTGCTGATCCGGGAGAAGAGCTGGTGCAGGCTGCTATAGCTGCGCAGATAACAGTTGTTGCCCTGCCGGGTCCCGTTGCTGCCATTACCGCCCTGACTGCCTCGGGGTTGCCGGCAGTTCCCTTTGTCTTTTATGGCTTTTTACCTGCACATGGCGCGGAAAGAAAAGCAAGACTGGCGCAGGTCATGAGTGAAGAAAAAACTGTTATTCTGTATGAAGCGCCGCACAGATTACGCAAAACTCTGACGGAGCTTTGTCGTCTTGATCCCCGGCGCCAAGTGGTCGTCGGGCGTGAATTAACAAAACTGCATGAGGAGTACCTGCGAGATACTCTGGAAGCTATCTGTAAGCATTTTGCCGCTGTTGAGCCGCGGGGAGAATTTACTCTGCTGCTTGCCGGTGCTGAACCCAAAGCGTCAGAGCCGGCGCAGGACCCCTGGCAGGTGGCTGAACAGTATCTGCAGGAAGGTTTATCGACACGGGAGGCGGCACGAAAAGCGGCGCAGGCAACCGGTTATGCCCGCAATGAGCTATATCGTTACCTTATAGAAAAAAAGAAAAGCGAGTAGGTTGCTGTAACCTTAACACGCTTTTCTCTGTTTGCGCCTTTGACATCTCTGTCAAATTATAGCAAGTAGACGTTTTCTTACTGAGCAGCCAATTCCTGGATGCAGTCATTACAAACGATGCGACCTTTATAATGCTGCACATTATCGGCATTACCGCAGAAAAGGCAGGCGGGTTCGTACTTTTTCAGGATAATGCGTTCGCTGTCCACGTAGATTTCTAAGGAATCCTTAACATCGATTCCTAACGTCCGGCGTAGTTCGATTGGGATGACAACGCGTCCCAACTCATCAACTTTACGTACAATTCCTGTTGATTTCAACACATATTCCCCCTATTCAACATGCTTCGACAATATTTAGTGTACCAGCAATTACCAGATAAAGCAAGAGTTTTTTTGCAAAATTTTTTTGAAAAAGGAATTTATGCCAAACCATAGCTCCGAGGCTCTAAGTTAAGATTATACAGCCGGCAGCGAAACAGTGAAAAGGGGCAGATTGCTTGCAGGACAGGCAGTTTCCCTGCTATAATAAAGTCATTCATCTTGACCGGGAAATTTGTATCTTTGATAGAGCAATATGTTGATAAAGGAGAATCTTTATGGCAAAGAAAACATTTTATATTACGACACCGATTTATTATCCCAGTGATAAACTACATATCGGTCACTCCTACACCACGGTGGCTGCCGATGCCATGGCTCGCTTTAAGCGTCTAACCGGCTGCAGGGTGTTTTTTCTAACCGGTACCGACGAACATGGTCAAAAAATTGAACGGCGGGCCCAGGCAGCAGGAAAAGATCCTCAGCAATTTGTAGATGAAATAGTTATCTGGATAAAAAAGCTTTGGCAGACCCTGGATATTTCTTACGATGATTTTATCCGTACTACGGAACCGCGGCATCAAAAGGCTGTGCAGAAAATAGTACAGAAATTTTATGAGCAGGGTGATATTTATAAGGCAAAATATGAAGGATGGTACTGTACTCCCTGTGAAGCTTTTTGGACAGAGCGCCAGCTGCAGGAGGGCTGCTGTCCCGACTGTCAGCGGCCGGTAGAACTGGTAGCGGAAGAAAGCTATTTCTTCAAAATGTCTAAATATGTGGACAGACTGGTTGAGCACCTGGAAAAGCATCCTGACTTTATCCAGCCTACCGCCCGTAAAAATGAAATGATTAACAATTTTATTAAACCGGGGCTGGAGGATTTATGTATTTCACGTACTACCTTCCGCTGGGGTATTCCTGTGCCCTTTGATCCGGACCATGTAATTTATGTCTGGCTCGATGCCCTTACTAATTATATTACTGCTTTAGGTTATATGTCAGATGATGATCATTTATTCCAAACATTTTGGCCCGCCAATGTGCAGCTGATTGGTAAGGAAATTGTGCGTTTTCATACTATTTACTGGCCAATTTTTTTGATGGCTTTAGGGCTGGAACTGCCGGAAAAAGTATTTGGCCACGGCTGGTTATTGTTAGATGACGGTAAAATGTCTAAATCCAAAGGCAATGTAATTGATCCGGAGGTCTTGGTAGAACGCTACGGTTCTGATGCTGTCCGCTATTTTCTGCTGCGGGAAATTCCCTTTGGTGCCGATGGTCACTTTAGTGAGGAAGCCCTGGTACAGCGCCTGAACTTTGATCTGGCCAATGATTTAGGTAATTTATTAAACAGAACGCTGGCCATGCTGAAAAAATATTTTGGCGGTAAGATACCGGTGCCGGGCACCGCAGCTGCCATGGATGAGGAATTAAAAAAAGCGGCGGCAGAGCTGCCGGCTAAACTGGAGTCGCTCATGGACCAACTGCAGTTTTCCAATGCTTTGGCCGAGATTTGGAAGTTTATTGCTCGGGCTAATAAATATATTGATGAGACTATGCCCTGGGCTTTAGCGAAAAAACAGGAAGAAGAACGCCTGCGCACGGTAATGTATAACCTCCTGGAGAGTATCCGCATTATTTCCGTGCTGCTGCTGCCCTTTATGCCGCAAACGCCGGCCCGCATCTGGCGTCAGCTGGGGATGGCAGAACAACCTGAGATTCAGACTTGGGACAGCATTTTATCCTTCGGTCAGCTGCCCGCCAACCTGCAGACAGTACCGGGAGAAGTTTTATTCCCCAGGCTTGAACTGACAGGAGAAGGGGGCGCTCCGGTGCGCCAGGCCACGAAAAAAGATAAACCGGCGCAGGGTAAAAAAAACCCTGCTGCAGGGGAGAAAGCAGTGACGGAAGAGGGTCTCATTTCTATTGACGAATTTGCTCGTCTCGATTTGCGTGTTGCGGAAATAACGGCCGCAGAAGCAGTCAGCGGCGCTGATAAACTGCTGAAACTACAGGTAGATGTGGGAGGAGACCGGCGTCAGGTTGTGGCCGGTATTGCCAAGCATTACCGCCCGGAGGAACTGGTGGGGAAAAGAATTGTCTTTGTAGCTAACCTCAAACCGGCTAAACTACGGGGAGTGCTTTCGGAAGGGATGCTGCTGGCTGCATCTGACGATGAGGGCAGCTTAGTCCTGGTAACTCCGGAAGCGCCGATTAAACCGGGCAGCAGGGTGAAGTAATGGTTCCCCTGATCGACAGCCACGCCCACCTGACAGATGCCCGCTTCCAGGAAGATTTTGCGGAAGTGGTAGCGCGGGCTAAAGCCGCCGGCGTTACCACCATTATCAATGTCGGTTATGATCTGCCTTCATCCCGGGCTGCCATTGCCCTGGCGGAAGAGGAAAGTAGTTTTTTTGCCGCCGTCGGTATCCATCCCCACGATGCCAAAACAGTTAATGCACAGACTCTGCAGGAACTGCAAGAACTTGCTGCGCACCCGAAAGTTGTGGCAATAGGTGAGATCGGTTTAGATTATTATTATCACCATGCGCCGCCGGCACAGCAGCTGTCTGTTCTGCGCCAGCAAATACGTCTGGCGCGCCAGCTCTCACTTCCCCTGATTATTCATGATCGTGATGCCCATGATGATGTGCTGTCAGTGCTGCATGAAGAAAGGGCCTCAGAGGTTGGCGGTGTCATGCATTGTTTTTCCGGAGACCTGGCTTTTGCGCACCGCTGCCTGGAGCTTGGTTTTTACATTTCTTTTGCCGGCAACCTAACCTTTAAAAAAGCGGGAGCACTGCCGGAAGTGGCTCGGCAGATACCGCTGGAGCGGCTGCTGGTGGAAACAGACTGTCCTTATTTGGCCCCTGTTCCTTATCGCGGCAAGCGTAACGAGCCGGCTCATGTGCTCCATGTGGCGGCAAAAATTGCCGAACTGCGCCAACTGGAGCCGGCTCAAGTAGCGGCAGTTACCAGCAGCAATGCCCGGCAGCTGTTTGCTTTGGATAGGATTTCGTAAGTATGGATATAAATATAATTTACCGGATGAGGAGCTGTGAAGCAGCAGGAGAGAGGAGATACTAATGGACCTTCCCGGCTGGTGTACCAAGTGTTTCGGCACACGGACCGTGAAAAAGGCAGTTTTGCTGATTGTGCTGCTAATTATTGTCGGCGCGTGCGTGGCTGCCGCTGCGGCAGCTAAACCTGTTTCCCTAATTGTAGACGGTGAAGTGCAAACATTAACCACGAAGGCCAAAACGGTTGGCGCAGTGTTAGAGGAAGCCGGATTTTATGCCCGCAGCTGCGACAGCTTAACGCCCCAGGCAGAGGAAAAAGTAACTTCCGGTATGGAAATTAAACTGCAGAGAGCTGTTCCAGTTTATCTGAAAGTGGACAAGCAAACCCGTCTTTTATATACGACGGCTGCAGCAGCGGTGGAACTGTTAGCGGAAGAGCAGATTGCTTTTACCGCGGCTGATCGTATTTTACCTGAGCCGGAGGCAGCTTTAACTGCCGGCTGTACTGTACAGCTTATCCGCGTGACGACTGAAATGGTACAGGAGGACAGAGAAATTCCTTACCAGACTGTCTACCGGAAAGATGCCAAACTGTCCAGCGGCCGTAAAAAGGTGGCAGTAGAGGGAAAAGCCGGTGTGCTGCAAACAACTTATGAGGTTGTTTACGCCGACGGAGTGGAAGAAAGCCGCAGGTTAGTCGAGGAAAAACGCCTGGCCGAACCGGTCAACTGTGTGGTCCTGATCGGCACAAAACCTGTGCCGGTGCTTGCCGGCCGCAGTGGCGCCGCAGGTAGTGTTTATGAGGGGATAGCCTCTTATTATTCTGATAAATTTGCCGGCAAAAAGACAGCCTACGGTGGTGTTTATAATCCGGCTGCTTTGACGGCTGCCTTCCCGGATAAAGCTCTGCGCGGCAAAAAACTGCGTGTTACCTATCTTAAAACCGGACGCAGCGTTGAAGTGGTGGTTAATGATTTTGGTCCACACACCAAAGGTCGGCTGATCGATCTTTCTGCGGCGGCTGCCCGTAAAATTGGTTTGTTAGGGGCAGGTGTAGGAAAAGTTCGCGTAGAAGTTTTGTAGGGTATGATAGTCGCTACCCGCCGGTGGCTGTACCGGCGGGTAGTTTAATAAATATGCACGATAGTTTTGGGGCGGGGAGGCTGTAGCGATATGAAAAAGCTGCTCTTACTGTTGTTAGCAGTTTTGCTGCCGCTTGTTGTTCTGCTGACCACTATACAGCTGATCGTAAACAATGACGGCTTTTTTGCTCAGCAGTATATTATCAATGAAGTGCCGGCTGCTACACAAATTGAGCTGTCCGAATTGCTGCGGATTACTGATGAGATACAGGCATATTTATTCGGACGGCGCCCGGATTTTCTTATTGAGGGCGTAGTAAACGGCGTACAGAGACAAGTTTTTAACGCACGAGAAATAGCGCATATGAAGGATGTACAGCTGTTATTTGCCAAAGGAGTACGCCTGCGTAATCTAAGTGCCGTTATAGTTATTCTGCTCCTGCTGTGGTTATGGTTAAAAGACCGGGCAGCATTCTACCGTGCTTTGTGGGTGAGTGCCGTCGTTTTCTTTGCTGCCGCCGTTCTGGGCAGTCTCTTACTGTATTTAGATTTTAACCGCTATTTTGTGCTGTTTCATGAAATCTTCTTTGATAATGACCTGTGGATTCTCGATCCCCAAACCAGTATCCTGATTAGAATGGTGCCGTTAAATTTTTTTATGCAAACGGTGAAACAGCTGGGTATCCTGACTGCACTACAAATGCTGCTGCTGGGTATATTAGGATACGGCGGACAGGCTTTAGCGGGTCGGCGTAAAGCCGGCAGCTAAGCTGCGGAGATTTAAGGCATGACAAGACTTAAGGGGGACCGGCAATGAGTAATTTATCTAAACCGGCCTATGTTTCTGCTCTGCTGGCACGTTATGGTATTCGTTTAAAGAAAAGATGGGGGCAGAATTTCCTGGTGGATGAGAACATCCTGCAGAAAATCGTGGCGACCGCCGAACTACAGCCCCATGATCTGGTCCTGGAAGTGGGACCCGGTATTGGTGCGCTCACAGAAAAGCTGGCGCAGGCAGCCGCTCATGTGACCAGTTTGGAAATCGATGAACGCTTACTGCCGGTACTCAAGGAAACACTTGCGGCCAATGTTAATATTGATATTATCCATCAGGATGCCTTAAAGGTAGATTACCGGCAGCTGTGCGCTGCCGGTCCGGTAAAGATAGTTGCTAATCTGCCATATAATGCAGCCACGCCGCTGCTTTATTTGTGGTTGAAGGAGTATCGCAGCTGTATCAAGCTGTTAGTATGTATGGTACAAAAAGAGGTGGCACAGCGTCTTGCCGCCGTACCCGGCGGTAAAGATTACGGTACGTTATCTGTGATTTGTCAATATGCAGCTGAGGTAGAGCTGGCTTTTGAGGTGCCGCGGACCGTATTTTTCCCCCGACCTGAGGTGGCTTCTGCTGTGGTAAAGATTAAACCGAAGCGGCAAACACTTTTATCACCGCCGGTTGAGACATACTTTTACCAGATAGTCGAAGCAGTTTTTGCCCAACGCCGGAAAACCATTCTCAATACACTACATGCTGCTTTCGGCAGAGATAAAGCACAAATTGCTGCCTGGGGTGAGGAGGCAGAGCTGGATTTGTCGCGCCGCGGTGAAACGCTGACGGTGGAAGAATTTGCAAGACTGGCAGAGATGTTTTATAATAAAACCAATGTTGTAAAGTGAAAGGTGCACAGAAAGCATGGATTTCATTAGCCCCTCCAAAGGAAGGCTGACCTTTGCCGAAACATATGAGGACGTTATTAATTATGTGGATGAAGAGCCGGAAGAGCAGTATAGACTGATTATTGGTACTGATTCGCAAACCCATGCCGGGCAGGATGTTACTTTTGTGACGGCGATTATCATCCATCGTGTAGGTAAGGGGGCACGCTACTACTATCGCCGCTTTAACAAAAACTACATGCACAATTTACGTCAGCGTATTTATTATGAAACTTACTTAAGTCTTGAGGTGGCGATGATGGTTGCCGCCAAGCTGGCGGAAAATGGTGACTCCCGGCTAAATGTGGAGATTCATTTAGACGTGGGCCAGCAGGGAGAAACAAGGGAAATGATCCGTGAAGTTGTAGGGATGGTAATTGGCAGTGGCTTCCAAGCTTTTATTAAGCCTGACTCCTTTGGGGCTTCTAAAGTTGCCGACAAATTTACTAAATAAGTATACGCCGTTGTGGCGTATTTTTTTTGCATAGGAACTATATCAACCTTAATTTGTATTTTTTATTTTACATAATACGGCCGGCTAAAAACTGCCGGAGCAAATCAAAGCGTCGGCTGTCATGATAGCCAATATACAGTTTTCCGGCGTGGTAACGGCTGCGCGGCCGATGGTTGATCATGCAAAGTGCTTCCAGACAGTCGCCGATAATGGTGTCTGTAATCAGTTTATTGTGCAGTTCATTTTTTATGGAGGAGCCTAATTGGGCATGGGGGATAGCAGCGGCCAAAGCTATTTTCAGTTGATGCCGTACGGCGTGCACAAGTAAGGTAGGGGGAACAGCATAATCTTCCCAGGGTACAACCTGCAGCAGACGACGTGAAATAAGATGGGGGCCATGTGACGGCGTAGCGATTCTAATTTGCTCTTCCAGTCCCAATTGCTGATTAACTAAATGGCGGTAATAAAATAAAGGTTCTGTAAAAGTTGTCAGTTCAGTAAGATGGGGGTAGCAGTCCAGCAGTGCCAGGTCCAGCTCTGTCCTGATGGCCGTTTCCAGCAGCTCAGTTATTTCTGCGGTATACTCGCCCACCATATCACCATCGACAAATAAAACATAATCTGCACCACTGGTGTAAGCAAGATTGGCACCGACGGCCCGCGGTACATCAATGCCGAGAGGCAGACTGAAAGAAACGAGAGTAATGCAATGTGGATGCTGCTGCTGCATTTGTTCAGCTTCCTGCAGGGTTAGCTTATTGGACCCGTTGAGTATGACGAAAATACGGCTAAAATACTTGATTGATAATAAATGCTGTAATACACGTCCGAGACGGTATTCTTCATTTTGTGCAGGCACAATGGCAACGATCATCTTATCACCTCCTTTTTATTATATGAAAGGAGGTGGTTTGTGGGTGCAGGTTTGCACAAATCTTACCCGGCTGTCATACCATAAAAAGAGCAGCTGTGCCAGCAAAAGAAGGAAAGGCAGGTGTAACAGCGTGGTTTTTAAAGTAGGCGAAATCGTGGGACGCAAATCGTATCAGATGGATTTACTCTTTAAGATCGTGGAGATTAATGAAAAAGAAGGCAAGGCAGTGTTAAAAGGTTTGGATATGCGTCTTTTGGCTGATGCCAGTCTAGATGATTTAAGTTATCCGGAGCCGTCACAACTGCAAGCATATCGACAATCATCCGCCGAAGTGCAAAAGGATTGCTTTCGTAAAATTTACCGCCGCCGCAGTATGGAGCGGGAACAATTGCGCAGTATAAGCGGTAGGTCGCCCGAGGATTTTTTTTCTCTCCCGGGGAAAGTACTTCATCTTGATGGTGATGCTGATTACCTGAGAGAATGTTTAAGAGCCTATAAATCTTTAGAAATAGAAGCGGTAGGAGTGTTTCTGCCGGAAAAGGAGCAGCCGTCTCAAGTTTGGAATCTGCTGCATGAGCATCGCCCCGATATTTTAGTTATGACTGGGCATGATGCCTATATCAAGAATAAAAATAACGATTTCCGCAATCTTAAGTATTACCGTACTTCCCGCTACTTTGTGGAGGGGGTACTTAAAGCCCGCCAGTATGAACCGAGCAAAGACGATCTGGTAATCTTTGCCGGCGCCTGTCAGTCTCATTATGAACAGCTTTTAGCGGCAGGTGCTAACTTTGCCAGCTCACCACAGCGCGTTTTAATTCATGCCCTGGATCCGGTTTTCATTATGGAGAAGGTAGCTTATACTTCCATTAATGAATCAGTTAATATTTTTGAAGTAATCAAAAGTACAATTACAGGACTGGATGGCTTGGGAGGGGTTGAGACACGCGGGAAGTTTCGTTTAGGGCTGCCCAAATCTCCGTACTAGAGCGGAGACCGGCTGACAGCTCCGCACTTTCGGGTGGTGTAAGCAAATTTTCTATTGACATAATGCATATTGAGAAGTATAATAATTTATTTATGATTTGACAGACCGAAGAGGGTGTGATACAATAAAGTAGAAATATTGTCTGGGGTGATAGCGTTTGGCAGCAACAAATGCACTTATGCAAATTCGTCGTAACCTTGAATCACACGTCGGACAGAAAATACGTCTGCGCGCCCATCGCGGACGCAGAAAAACTCTGGAAAAAGTTGGCGTGTTAGAGAACACATATCCATCCATTTTTACCGTCCGGGTAGATGAACCAAATTATCATCAGCGTTTATCTTTTTCATATGCAGATGTGTTAACAGAAACGGTAGAGTTAACATTAATGACCAATAAACAGTAATATTTTTAGCAGAAAACACAGCCTTAAGGGCTGTGTTTTTTGCTGTCTGCCGGAGCAAGGGTGCTGCGTAAGCAGCAGAAAAAAACCGACAGACATATTTTGCAGAAAAAAACAATAGATATGAGAAAGACCACTCAAATCCGCACATTTCCTGCAGTAGAGGCATATAATTAATGGGATAATGCTACGGGAAAGGGGGAAGCGGAACTTTTTCCGTTCTTGGCAAAAGGTAGGTAGATTAGGAGAAAGGAGGCAGAAAGATGGGAAAAGACGAATTTCTGGCGTTGGAATGTATTACTGATCTTTTAAAAGTAGAACAGGTTGTCGGTGAGAATGCCTCGCAAACATCACTGGTGCGAGACATTGTCTTACCGGGAAAGGTCCGCAAAATCGCAGAAGTAGACACCGAACTGCGCGATGTGAAGGGACGTGTGATAGAAAACAAAGTCATCGTCGAAGGCGTCCTGCATAAGCAAATCTTTTATGTAGACGACAAAAGCGGTCAGATGAAAGAATTTACGGTTGATGACGAACGATTTGTGCATTTTGTTGATGTCCCTGGTGCCATGCCCGGGATGAATGTACAAGTGCATGTGCGTGTCGAATTCGTTGGTCATGATTTTATCCGTGAAGTGAAAGCCTACAGAGACGCTGAGTCGGCAGAAGATTTGGAGCTTGAAACTGAACATGAAAAAGACAAAAAGAAAAACGTAGATTCCCTTTTCCGACAAACTGTTGTTTTAGAGATTTTTGCTAAAGTTACTGAATCAATGCAGCTTGATGTCGTCGTAGACGTTAACGGTGTTGACAAGAACAATGTGAAGACGGAACTGTTGAAGGTAGAAAGTGTCATCGGCGAAAATGCTTCACAAGTCTCAGTGCAGGCTGACGTAGACTTTGACCGTCCTGCCCGCAAAATAAAGAATATTGATACTCAGATTCGTAATCTGGAAACACGTGTTATTGAAAACAAAGTAATCGTTGAAGGTGTGCTGCATAAGCAAATTTACTTTGTTGGTGCAGATGATGATGTGGTGCATGAGCTTTCAGTAGATGAAAAGTTTACTCATTTTGTAGATGTCCCCGGCGCCTTCCCGGGCGCTAATGTCCAGCTGCACCCACGTGTCGAGTTTGTAGCTGTAGATATAGATGCTGATGATCCCACCCGGGGCAAACAGACGGCCATCATAGATCTTTTCGCCAAAGTAACAGAAACTGTGCAGGTAGATGTAGTGACCGATATTATGGGTGCTGCTGTACGTAAAGAGCTGCTCAAAGTTGCACAAGTGATTGGTGAAGGCTCAAAGCAGCAGAATATTGTTGCCGACCTGAAAGCACCGGCACCGGCTAAGAAAATGGCCGGACCTCCTGAGACGCGTTTTGAAAACCTGGAAACACGTATCATTGAGGATAAGGTTGTTATTGAAGGCGATCTGGTTAAGCATGTTTATTTTGTGAGCGATGATGACGAGGCGGAAGTCAGGGAGTTCGAGGTACGTGAACATTTTACAGCCTTTGTAGACATTCCCGGCGCCAGACCTGGCCAGGTGGCGCAGGTATATCCACGCGTCGAGTTTACAGACTTTGATATTGATCCCAGAGATCGTACCCGTATTCGCCAGACTACAATCATTGAGATTTTTGTTAAGGTTACCGAACATGTACAATTAGAAGTGGTAGTCAGCTGTGATACCGGGCCTACTCCTTCAGTTACTATTTATGTAGTACAGCCGGGTGATACGCTCTTCCTCATTGCCCAACGTTTTAATGTATCACTGCAGGCGATTGAAAAAGCAAACCCGCAAATTACAGATCCCAATTTGATCTTCCCGGGTCAGCAAATTTTCATACCACGCCGCTAATCATAAAAGTAGCATCAGCCGATGCTACTTTTTTTAGATTTGCAGACAAAAAGCGGTGCGGCAGTGAGATGAGGGCTCTGCTGCACCGCTTTTTTGTGTCGTATGCTTAAGAAAGTGTCAAGAAGCGGCTGTCCTGCATACGATAAAGGGGAGGCGTGTATATGATAAAAGAAACGAATAAAATAAACCGCATTATTGCACCTATACGAGACTGCCAGGAAGCAAAGGTCAGGCTGCCGTTAGAAATCTCACTGCCCGGAGAAGTAGAGGAGTTTAACGACCCGGAAATTACCGTCTTAGAGGCCCAGGCCAAAGCGCTGAGCGAAGGAATATTTTTAGAGCTGATTATCCAGCAGGACACATTTTATGTGGTGAAAGAAACGGGTCTGGTCAACAAAGCAACTACTGTACATCAGCTCAACAGGCTGGTGCCGGCAGCAGGCAGTCAGCCCGGGTTGATGGTACAACTAACGGTTGAACCGCAGTTTGAGGGCCGCTGGTCAGCCAAAAGTAGCACAGAACAGGCAGAAAAGCTGACTGTCTTGTCCGGCAGCTGCAGACTTGATGTTGCTTTTCAGCTGCTGGCAGAAGAGGATCTGGTAATTGAGCCAGGGGAGACTTTGGCCGCCAAAACAGATTCAGGGTCCATAAAAATAGAAACTGTACATGCGGATTTCATGAAAACCTTTGACCTGGCGCTGCCGGTCGCACTAACGGAAACAGCCTGCAGCGAAATCCACAGTAGTGCCAAGTTTATTAACCAACGGGCTACTGCCATGTGCGGCTGGGTGAAGGTAGAAGGAGAGCTTGCTGCCGCAGTTGCTTACCAATTAGCAAATGGTACCGTCAAAAAAGAGACTTTTGTTTTCCCGGTACGGGAGTATCTACCCCAGCCAACGGCGCAGATGGATATGGAAGCTGTTGTGAGCGGTACTGCGGAAATTTTAACCTGCCAGCTGACGAACGTTGGAGCAGTGCTGCGCGGTTTGTTACATGTAAAGGGTAAACTTCTCGTGCAGCAGGGAGTTGCTGCTGATCTGCGAGGTTTTACCGGTCAAAGCTATGCTTCCGGCCATTATCATCAGCCTGTTGACATAGAAGTAATTGTAGGGGTAGGCTCTTCCCAAACATTAATTGAGCAGGAAATCTTTTTTGGTCGTAAGGTGAAACTGGTTAGAGAACCGGTAGCAGCAGAAGTGCGTCACCTGCAGTATGAAATAATTCATAATAAAGTAATAGTACGTGGAATCCTGGATAAAGAACTGTTTGTTGTAGATGCAAACAAGAGTACAGTTTTTCTGCATAATGTTAAAGAAAGGTTTGTTCACTTTGTTGATGTGCCTGGAGCAGCTCCAGGCATGCGTGCCCATGTTCAGGCCCGGGTAGAGTATGTGCGTGTGGAAATAAATCCGGACCAGGAAACAGCACGGCAGGTGGCAATTATTGAGATTCGGGTCAAGGTATTTCGCCGCATCAAGCAACCTCATCAACCACCATTTAAGCCACCTTATGACCCGTCGCCAATGCCTAAACCACCTCATGATCCCCCGTCGCCTCCCCCGCCACCACAAAGAATCTTTATAGTGCGTTCCGGAGACAGTGTGTGGAAAATTGCGCAAATGTTTGGTGTCCCCATGGAAGCCATTATCGCCGCTAATAATCTACAAAATCCAAATCTGATCTACCCAGGCCAAAAACTAATCATACCGCTCTAATGGTGTAATTAACCATCAGCAAGCATTAAATAAAGAGTTGGTGTATAGCCAACTCTTTATTTACTATTTCACTGCAGTTAGGGATGAGCGCTGTATTTACTTTTTGCCACTAGGCCGGTAGTTAACTATAATAAATTGTGAAGATATCTTAACAATCTTAACAAATATTAAAGGAGTTGTTAACGTTGCGAAGAAAGTGGATCAACATAGTAGTGCTTGCACTTCTGCTCACAATCATTGCCGCCCCCTTTGCTGCCAGGGCAGAAGCAGCTGTTGTGCGCTATACTTATCGGTACAGCCCAACAAAAGGTTGGCAGCTTATTGCTGCTCCCAAGGTTACCAAAATTACTGTTAGCTGCAAATATGCTTGTTATCGTGTTAAAGAAGGCGATACCTTAGCTAGCATTAGCCAACGTTTTAATACAACAGTGGAAAAATTAATGCAGTTAAACAGACTTAAAACGGCTGTCGTCAAGCCGGGTCAACTGATACTTATCCCCTTAAATTATAATAAACCTGCTCCGGAACCGGAGCCTAAACCGGAGCCCCAACCGGAGCCTAAACCGGAGCCCAAACCGGAGCCCCAACCGGAGCCCAAACCTGTTACCGGTTTAAATCAGGCGGAACAAACCATGTTGGACTTGGTGAATGCCGAACGCACCAAGCTTGGCTTAAAACCGCTGCAGATTGATCTGGAATTGGTAAAACTGGCGCGTCTGAAAAGTCAGGATATGATCAATTTAAATTATTTCAGCCACCAGTCGCCGACCTATGGCTCACCTTTTGAGATGATGAAAGCCGCAGGAATTTCGTACAGGCTTGCAGGTGAAAATCTGGCCGGAGCGCCCACTGTAGAGCGTGCGCATACAGGTCTAATGAATTCACCGGGACATCGTGCCAATATTCTGAACCCCAGTTATACTCACATCGGTATTGGGGCAATCAGCGGCGGCCGTTACGGGATGATGTTTACACAGTTGTTTGTGGGACGGTAATAGAGAATGCTGCAAGCCGGGCTGACCTGGAAACGGGTCAGCCCGGCTTTGTATGCAGAGACAGTAATTGCACACTAGAGCTTGGGGATGAGTAGCATTTTGCCGGGATGCAGGTATTTAGGATATTTAATTTTATTAAATTCAATCAGCAGTTCCGCTGTTATGCGAAAGCGCCTGGCAATGCTTTCCACGGTATCGCCGGGGCGTACGAAGTATATTTCTTTGTCGCTATGTTCGGGTATTTTAACCGCTTCTTCACGATCATAGATAATAACCGGTGTGCCAATGGGCGTTAAGGGGTAGATTTCCTCCACATCTTCATTATACATCCGTACACAACCGGCCGTGGCAGCAGTATTAATTGTCCAGGGGTTAAATGTACCGTGGATACCGTGTCTCTGGTAGGTAAAGGCCAGCCAACGTGTGCCAAGGCTGGGATGCGGACGAGGATTCTTTTCATAAATATGATATTCACCCAGTGGGGTAGGGGTTTCAGGTTTGCCGATGGCGATGGGGTAAGTTTTATAAAGCTGTCCCTGCCGGTAAAATATCATTTTCTTCATTTTTCTATTTATTTCAATGCGCGTCATTTTCAGACCTCCAAGCAATACATAAAAATGAAAAGCTTGTGTTTTATGATATGAGCAGTAAGCTAATTTTGCTCAGGAAACTCTGCAAAGGAAGCAGTGTGCCGCGTGAAAAAATATTGCCAGCTATATTCATAAAAAAGCGTGAGAAACTATGTGAGAACCCTATTAGTTCAAACAAGGAGTGAGGCTAATGAGTCCCAGGCGTGTCAGGATTATGTCTGAAGCATTAAAGGAAGAGTTAGCCGCAGAGTTAGGCGTTGCTCACATTGTGCGCCAGGAAGGTTGGGGAAGCGTTTCTTCCCGTGACTGTGGAAACTTGGTTAAGTTGGCGATTGAACGCGCTGAACGTGCTCTGATGAATGGACAATAGGGTGAAGCGTACCGTTTGCGGTACGCTTTTTATCTCTTAGAGAAAAAGGAATTTCATGACTAATGTGGAATAGTTAGCTTAATTGTGCAAATTGCAGTAACAAGCTGAACAACCTGACAAGTATCAGAGCAAATTACAGCCGGTATGAAATGAGCACAATAAAAGTCAGAACTTAAGACTTGGGTAAAATAACAGTATTATGCAGTGTATGTGGAGGGAAAAAGGTGGACAAATTACGCACCCTGAAAGATGTTAAACAGTTAAAAATAGCAGCAGATCGTATTCTGTATTCTGCAAATGAAGCAGAAATTGTGGCCGGCGCCACAACAGATATTTATTTTGTGCGTACTTTAGAAATTTTACGTGCAGCGAATAAATATGAAACTGAAGTAACGGCAGAGATTTTTGCTAATAAAGCGGGGGTCCTCTGTGGTGTAGATGAAGCTGCCAATCTGCTGCGGTTGGCTGATGTAGAAGTGTGGTCGTTACCGGAAGGGGAAGAATTTGCGCAAAAAGATGTGATCATGCGTATTAAGGGGCGGTATAGCGACTTTGGTGTTTATGAAACAGCAATTTTAGGTATACTGGCCAGCTCTTCCGGCTGGGCAACGGCTGCCCGCAAAATAAAAAAATTAGCCGGTGATCGCCCAGTACTTTGTTTTGGCGCCCGGCATGTTCACCCCGCTGTAGCTCCGGTGATGGAACGGGCAGCAATTGTGGGTGGGGCCGACGGCTGCAGTTGTATTTTGGGTGCTAAACTGGCCAAGATGGAGCCTTCGGGCACGGTACCGCATGCGGTTATGTTGGTGGTTGGTGACACTTTAGAAGTTGCCCAGCTTTATCATCAGACGATGCCGCCTGAAGACCCACGGATTATTCTCGTCGATACTTTTAAGGATGAGGCAGAAGAGGCTATGCGTTTAGCCGTCTCCCTGCGGGAAAACTTACATGGCATCAGGGTGGACACTCCGGGTGAACGTGGTGGTGTAACTCCCGGCTTAGTGCGTGAACTGCGGGCTCGTTTAGACCAGGCCGGCTTTCAGCATGTTAAAATATTTGCTTCGGGCGGTATCGATGAAGAACGCCTGCCCCTTCTGCTGGCAGCCGGTGTAGATGCTTTCGGTATAGGTTCTTACATATCTCGGGCTCCGGCCATTGATATGACCATGGACATTAAAGAAGTGGAGGGCAAGCCTATTGCCAAGCGCGGCCGCATTCCGGGTCTCTCTGCGGCACCGCGTTTAAAAAGAATTCTGTAACTTTATCATTGATTTTGGTAAGTTGATGAACGCCTGTCGGGCGTTCATTTTTATTTGCAGCCCTTTCTCCCCGTACCAGTGTATAGGATAACTTTGACAAGGAAAATCTATTTAATGTTGTAGTAAAGTGGAGGTGCTGTCTTTTGTCTGAACAGCAAAAGGGCCAGCTTGTGATTATCGGTGGAGCCGAGGATAAAGAAGGCGAATGTATTATTTTGAGACGGTTTCTCTCCCTGGCCGGAGGTAGAAAAGCCCGTCTTGTTGTGCTGTCTACGGCCAGCGCCGATCCTCAGATCGGGATACAATATATGCGTCTGTTTACCCACTTAGGTGCTGCTGATGTACAGGTATTGGCGCTCCAAACCAGGGAAGAGGCTAACCAGCTGCACCATCATGATACTTTGGTTGAAAGCACCGGCATTTTCTTCACCGGCGGCGATCAGCTGCGCATTACCAGTATCTTAGGGGGCAGTATCCTGGGCAGTGCACTGCAGGAAAGTTACCGTCGTGGTATTGTAATTGCCGGGACCAGTGCCGGTGCCTCTGTGATGAGTGAGACAATGTTGGTGGGGGGAGCCGATGATGCCGCCCCCAGCAAAGAGATAATTCGTATGGCCCCGGGATTGGGCCTACTGAAAGATGTGGTGGTTGATCAGCACTTTGCCCAGCGCGGCAGAATTGGTCGTTTATTGGCAATGGTAGCCCATAACCCTTATATTCTGGGAGTAGGGATTGATGAAGATACTGCCATTGTGATTAACAACAGCGCGGAGTTTGAAGTCATCGGCTCCGGTACGGTTACGGTGTTGGATGGACGGGAAGTAACTCATTCTAATGTCTCAGACTCCAGCCCGCAGCAGCCTTTAGCCTTAACTAATGTTAAATTACATATTCTAACCCAGGATTATCGCTTTCATCTGCAGGAGCGCTATGTGCGGATGCCCGCAAAGTAAGGAGGACATACAGCAAAATGAAGATCGTAGATCTGCATTTTTACACCGGACGCAATATCTACAGTCACTATCCGGTGCTGAGCATGCTGTTGGATCTGGAAACTTTCCAGGATTATCGTACAGACTGTGACCCGACTTTTGCCGACCGCATACTTAAAGAGCTGCCGACATTAGGGGAACATAGCTGTTCGCGACGCCGTCCGGGCGGTTTTATCGAAAGAGTGAAAGAAGGTACTTATTTAGGGCATGTGGTTGAGCATGTCCTCTTAGAGCTGCAGAGTCTGGCAGGGATGGGAGTAAAATACGGCAAGACCTTTACGGGCAGCGGCCGCTTAGTACAGATTATCAGTGAATATCACTGTGAACAAGCGGCCCGTATTTTGGCGGAAGCAGCGGTACAATTTGTTAAGGCGCTGGCTTCAGGGGAGCAGTGGCAGCTGAAGGCCAGTTTAGCGGCAGCAAAAAAGGCGGCTGCGCGCTATCTGCCCGGTCCCAGTACTGCCGCCGTCTTGGCGGCAGCACGCCGCCGTGATATTCCTTACCGGCAGCTGGAGCCCGGCACCAGTTTATATTTGCTCGGTACCGGTAAATATCAAAAACGTATTCAAGCCAGCTTAACCGCTGAGACCGGTTGTATTGCCACCGAGATAGCGTGCAGTAAACCTTTGACGAAAAAAATTCTGTCGCAGTATGGTCTGCCTGTACCCCATGGTAAAATTGTGCGTTCGGCAGCGGAAGCAGTGCAGGCGGCACAGGAAATAGGCTATCCGGTTGCAGTAAAGCCGGACAACGGTAATCAGGGAAAGGGAGTGACCCTCAATATCAGGAGCGCGGTTGAGGTAGAGAAGGCATTTTGCCGGGCTGCCGTTTTCAGTCCTGCGGTGCTGGTAGAAGCCTGTCTGGCCGGCAGACACTATAGATTGTTAATTGTCAACGGACAGCTGGCTGCCGCCGCTGAACGTCTGCCTGCTTTTGTCATTGGTGATGGGCTGCGGACAATCAGCGATTTGGTGGCTGAGGAGAATAAGAATCCCTTACGGGGTGAGGGGCATGAAAAGCCCCTGACGAAAATCCCCCTTGACAGTGTGGCCGAGGAAGTGCTGCAGCGTCAAGGTTTAACTCTCCAGGCTGTAGTGCCGGCGGGTACCCGTGTTTATCTGCGCGATAATGCCAACTTATCAACGGGGGGAACCTCCTGCGATGTGACCGATGAAGTCCATCCTAAACAAATAGAATTGGCGGTTAAAGCTGCCGGCTATATCGGTTTAGATGTTGCCGGCGTAGATGTGGTTATGGAAAACATTGCCCTGCCGCCGGAAGAACAGGAAGGCGGTATTATTGAGGTTAATGCCGCACCCGGCTTAAGAATGCATTTGTATCCCAGTGTCGGCAAAAAACGTGATGTGGCAGAAAAAATTGTGGCTGCCCTCTTCCCACCTGACAGGCCTGCACGGGTACCGGTGTTTAGTATTACCGGTACCAACGGTAAAACGACGACAACAAGAATGCTGGAATATGTTATGCGCCAGCACGGTCTCTTTACAGGGATGTGCTGCACAGATGGCATTTACTATAACGGTCAGCAGGCGCGCAGAGGTGATTTAACAGGGCCTGAAGGGGCGGCAGCTGTGCTTACTCATCCGGAGGTGGAGGTGGCTGTTCTGGAAACGGCCCGTGGTGGCATTGTGCGGCGCGGTTTAGGTTATGACCGGGCTGATGTGGCAGTTATTTGTAATATCCGCGAGGATCATCTCGGGCAGGATGGAATAGACAGCCTGGAAGATTTAGTGCATGTGAAAAGTTTAGTGGCTGAAGCCGTTTATAAAAACGGGACAGTTGTGTTAAACGCCGATGAGGCAAACGTTAACGAAATCGCCAAAAGAGTCTGGGAAAAAATCATTTACTTTAGCTGTCAGGAGGACAATATTATTGTGCGTCGTCATCTTGGTAAAGGGGGACGGGCGCTTTTTGTGCGTCGCGGCACGATTGTGGCGGCACAGGGAAATCGTGTCATCCTGGTAGGACGAACGAAGGATTTTGCTGTAACTTTTGCCGGCCGGGCTCAGCATCAAATCGAGAATCTCCTGGCTGCTTTGGCGGCCTGCTGGGGCTACGGTTTATCTCCTCGCCAGGCTTCTTTTTACCTGCGCCGCTTTACTTCTTCACCACAGGACAACCCGGGCCGGGCCAATCTTTACCAGGTAGATAAGGTGCAGGTTTTAGTTGATTATGGTCATAACCCGGATGGTTTTGCCAGGATGGGGGAGCTGGTCGGCAGAATTAAAAGGGGACGAACTATTGCCGTAATCGGTGTGCCTGGAGACCGCAGCAATGAACTTATTTTTGCTGCCGGGCACACGGCAGCACAATATTTTGATCATTTAGTGATTAAAGAAGATGCCGACCTGCGCGGCAGGCAGCCTGGTGAAGTGGCTGCGATTTTAAAAGCAGGCGCTTTAGCGGCCGGGATTGCACCCGCTCGGATAACGGTCATAGCGCAGGAGTCGGAGGCAGTACGTACGGCACTGACAATGGCTGCTGCCGGTGACATGGTGGTAGTGTTTTATGAACAGCTGGAGCCTGTGCTTACGGAAATATTCGCCCGCCAGGAACAGTTAAGTACGCTGGCAGCAGCACCAAAAGCGAAAAAAAGACTGCCTTATGATAGTTCCGCGGTGCTGACTTAGCAGGAATTTTACCCTCGACAGCGAATACTCAGGTGCTATGGACAATTTGGAGAAGAAGACGCCGGTCGTTGAGCGGGCGTATGCCAAGATTAATTTAATATTGGCCGTTACAGCCAAGCGCACTGATGGCTATCATGAACTGCAGACAGTTTTTCAAAGCTTGGCACTGCATGATACCCTAACCTTTACTGCTAACACAGGTGAGGAAATTGCTTTAGCCACAAACAACCCCAGCCTTTCTGCCGGACCGGATAATTTAATCTGGCGTGCCGCAGAAAGGCTTAAGCAGTTTTACAAGGTTCGGGCAGGCGTAAAAATTTACTTGGAAAAAAGAATTCCGCTGGCTGCAGGCTTAGGTGGGGGCAGCAGCGATGCCGCAGCAGCTTTACGTGGTCTGGTTCGTTTCTGGCAGCTTCCCCGTGAACCGGAGGTCTTATGGAGAATTGCCGCCGAATTAGGTTCAGACGTGCCCTACTGCTTAGCTGGGGGTACGGCACTGGGTACAGGCAGGGGTGAACACTTACGCCCACTTCCGCCCTGCCCGCACTTTTATGTTGTCCTGGCTAACCCCGGTTTCCCGGTGGCGACGGCAGAAGTCTACCAGACACTGCGGGAAGCTGAGCTGGCACCCACTGCTGCGGTGACCGGAATGCTGCAGGCTTTGGCTGAGCAGAACCGCATGGCAGTGATGCGGCACTTGATGAATACACTGGAAAAGGCTGCTTTTCGTCTCTATCCGCAGGTAAAAGCATTGAAGGAAATCATGGCCGGGACAGGTGCAGCCCTGATGTGCGGCAGCGGTCCTACGGTATTTTCCCTCTTGCCCACTGTGACGGCAGCGACTGCTTTACAGGAAACTTTATGGCGGCAAGGGTACCAGGTGTGGTTAACGGAAACTATGCAGCAGCCGGAGGGAGCAAAATGGTTGATGTAATTGTGTTAGCCGGAACAGCAAAGTCATCGGAACTGACAATTGCTGAACAGGTGCAGAACAAGGCTTTTGTGCAGATTCATGGGCAGGCAATGCTGAATTATGTTTTGACTGCCCTGCAGCAAACAAGCTCTGTACAACGTATCGCTGTAGTGGGTCCGCTGGCGGAGCTGCAGACTTTAATCGGAGACTCTGCGCAGGTGATAGCTGTTGACGAAGGCAGCAGCATTGTGGAAAATCTACAGCGCGGATTACAGGCATTACAGCCAAACAAGCATTGTTTAGTGGCTGCATCTGATGCCGCCTTTTTAACGCCTGCTGCCGTCAATCATTTTCTGGCAGCCTGCCGGCCTTATGAGGCAGCAGTTTATTATCCCATAGTGAGGCGCGAAGATAATGACCGCTGTTTTCCCGGTGTAAAACGTACTTATGTGAAGCTGGCTGATGGTGAATTTACAGGCGGTAATCTCTTTCTGATTAATCCTGCTGCTTTAGAGAAAGTGATGCCGCGTCTGGAAGAATTTTTTGCTTTGCGGAAAAGCCCACTGCGCCTGGCCGCGGCCTTAGGTTTTGGTTTTGTGCTGAAACTGCTGACAAAACGACTGACCATCGCAGAATTGGAAAAACGTTTTTTTGCTTTATTTTCTGCAGTAGGTAAAGCTGTGATTTCTCCTTATGCTGAGCTGGGCACAGATGTAGATAAACCCAGCGATTTGGAGTTGGCCCGCCGGCGCTTAAAACCCCTGTGATAATAAGGCTGAAAAATGCCGGTGAAAGCAGGGCTTTTCTCAGTAAAAATATGTGAAGAAAATAACATACTGTCGTTTTAGGCAGAAAAAAAGAGTAAGAGTTATTTTGCAAATGCAAATATTTTCCCAGTAAAAAGCAGGAATTATTAAACTTATGTGGAAATAGCAACGTACATAACGTTGTCGGGGAAGGCGGTGATTTGCATGAGAGTAACCGACGTCAGAATCAGAAAGTTGAACCATGAGGGGAAAATGAAAGCCATTGTCTCAATTACTTTAGACGACCAGTTTGTGGTACATGATGTACGTGTGATCGAGGGTAACAATGGGTTGTTCGTGGCCATGCCGAGCAAAAGAACACCGGATGGTGAATTTAAAGATATCGCGCATCCCATTAACTCTGAAACACGTGAAATTATTCAGTCAGCAGTTCTGCTCGCGTATAATGAGGAGTTGGAAAGAGAGTTGGTTGGTGCATAATGGAGCAGCTATGCTCCTGTTTTTTTTTGCCCGCAATTACCTGTGCCCGGCTGCTGCTTCCTGCCTGGGAAAAAAGCATTTAATTTTCATAGAATTGTAGCAATCTTGAGGGAGAAAGGGTACAATAAATGGAAGAACAGCATAGGAGGGGTATGTGTGACTAACCGAGTAGCTGTAGTCTTGGCCGCCGGCGAAGGGAAGCGTATGCAGTCCTCACTGCCGAAAGTACTGCATTCAGTATGCGGAAAAACATTGTTAGGGCATGTGGTGAGCGCGGTAAAGGCTGTTTGCTCTCAAATTATTGTTGTGATTGGGCATAAGGGGGATGAAGTTAAAAAAGCCTGCGGTGAGCAGGTGCACTATGTGCGGCAGGCACAGCAGTTGGGAACAGGGCATGCTGTGCAGCAGGCAGAACCACTCCTGCCGGCTTCAGGTACGGTCTTTGTACTGTGCGGAGACACTCCTTTACTGACAGCAGAGACCCTGCAGCATTTGCTGGCGGCTCATCAGGAAGCGCAGGCCGCTGCCACAATATTAACAGCAAAAGTGCCGGAACCTTTTGGCTACGGGCGGATCGTCAGGGACGGCGGCCGGGTAGTGAAAATTGTCGAGGAAAAAGACGCTACGGCTGAAGAGCGTAAAATCAGTGAAATTAATACCGGGACCTACATTTTTGATGCGCAGTTATTGCGTGAAGCTTTAGGTAAACTACATACAAATAATGCTCAGGGAGAATACTATCTTACTGATTGTATTGAAGAGCTGATCAGAAAAGATAAGGTGGTTACCACTTATCTTTTACCTGACTACCGGCTGGCGCTGGGGGTTAATGATCGCCTGCAGTTAGCAGAAGCGCAGGCCATCATGCAGAAGCATATAAACGAAAAATTAATGGCTGCCGGTGTTACGATGATTGATCCGCAGACAGCCTATATAGATGCAGACGTAAAAATCGGACGCGACACCGTGATTATGCCCAACACTGTCTTAAGGGGGGCTACGCAAATAGGGGAGCAGTGTATTATTGGCCCCAACTCTGAGCTGATCGACTGCCAGGTGGGTAATGAGGTTGTGTTTCGCCATTCAGTGGCAGTAAAGGCCAGCTTGGCAGATAAAGTAACGGTCGGTCCGTTTGCACATCTGCGTCCGGAAACAGTACTGCATAGTGGTGTTAAAGTGGGAGATTTTGTAGAAATTAAGAAGTCAGACGTTGGCGAAAACACCAAGATTGCTCATCTGGCCTATGTTGGTGATGCGCAAATTGGCCGGAAGGCTAATCTGGGGGCCGGCACTATTATTGTCAACTATGACGGACGCAAAAAACACTTAACCATTATTGGTGATGAAGCCTTCGTTGGCTGTAGCAGCAACCTGGTGGCACCTGTAACCATTGGTGACGGTGCTTTTGTGGCTGCAGGTTCAACCATTACGAAAGATGTTCCGGCAGGGGCATTATCGTTAGCGCGTGCCTACCAAGTTAATAAAGAGGGGCGAGCTGCCCGACTGCTAAAGAAAAAAACTGACGAATAATGACGAAGCAGCAGGAATCAGTGTGAAGATAGGAGAAGAAGACATAGCTGTAAGAACTATGGTCAGGAGGTTATGGCGTGTATCGAGGAAAGAAAATCCATATCTTTAGCGGGACAGCAAATCTGCAGCTGACCCAGGAAATTGCGCAGCATATCGATCTTCCTTTAGGACAAGCCGAGGTCAAGCGTTTTAGCGACGGTGAAATCAGCATTTATATCGGTGAAAGTGTGCGGGGCTCCAATGTGTTTATTGTTCAGCCTATCAGCCGTCCGGCCAATGAAAACTTAATGGAACTGCTCATTATGATGGATGCGCTGAAAAGAGCCTCGGCAAAAAGTATTAATGCCGTTTTGCCTTACTATGGTTATGCACGGCAGGATCGGAAAACAAGAGCCCGAGATCCGATCACAGCTAAGCTGGTTGCTGATCTCCTTACTACTGCCGGTGCTAATCGCGTGATCACCATGGACCTCCACGCTGGCCAGATACAGGGCTTTTTTAACATACCGGTCGATCATTTAAAAAGCCTGCCAATTTTGGCGAACTACTTTTTAGAAAAAGGTTTTAGTAATGGGGTCGTAGTTTCTCCCGATATGGGCGGAGTGACACGTGCGCGGGAGTTAGCAGAACGGCTGCAGCTGCCCATTGCCATCATCGATAAGCGGCGTCCGGAACCTAATGTGGCGGAGGTTATGAATATCATCGGTGATGTCAAAGGTAAAAATGTAATTATGATTGATGATATTATCGATACAGCCGGAACCATTACCCTCGGTGCACAGGCACTAATTGATAAGGGGGCAAAAGATGTTTATGCCTGCTGTACCCATCCTGTTTTATCAGGTCCGGCACTGCAGCGCCTGGCTGATTCACCAATTAAAGAAATAGTTGTAACCAACACTATTCCCCATGCGGTGGAAAAACTGGACAAGATAAAAGTGCTGTCAGTAGCACCGTTAATTGGTGATGCAATTATACGTATTCATGAGGAGTTGTCTGTTTCCAAGCTCTTTGATTGAGCCCATTTGACTGAAAAGCTCAATTCAGGGTATAATACCTTGGAATATAGGAGAAGGAGGATAAACGATGGAGCGTATGCAAGTTACAGCACAACCAAGAACAGCCGCCACCAAAGGGCAGTTAAAAGCACTGCGGAAATCAGGCGCTGTTCCCGGTATTGTTTATGGAAAAAAGACTGATCCCATCCCTGTAACGGTGGATAGTAAAGATATTACAGCTATTCTGCAGTCTCCCTCAGGGGTTAATACCTTGGTAGACTTAAATGTGGATGGAAACAAAGAAACGGTGATGATAAAAGAGCTAACAAGGGACATTTTATTAGCGGACCGTTATCTGCATGTTGACTTTTTACGTATTTCCCTGCGCGATAAACTGGAGGTACAGGTCCCCATTACGCTCGTAGGTGAAGCTGTAGGCGTTAAAGACGGCGGTATCCTGCAGCAGCAGCTGAGGGAAGTTACCCTTAAATGCCTGCCCACCAGTATTCCCGAAAGTGTGGAGCTGGATATTTCAGGACTGGCGATTGGTGAAAGTTTAACAGTGGCAGATCTCACAGTTCCGGCAGACAGTGAGTTTATTTCCGAAGCAGATGAGGTTATCGTTTCTATCATTGCACCGCGTGTAGAAGAAGAAGCTGAAGCTGCAGAAGAAGCGGAAGATACAGAGGCTCCTGCAGAGGAAACTGCTGACGCCGAAACTGACACAGAGTAGTATGTAAGATGTTTATCATACTCGGTCTTGGCAACCCGGGGCCTCAATACACACTGACACGACATAATGTAGGTTTTCGTGTGCTGGACAGGCTGAGCACTGTTACCAAAATACCTTTATATAAAGTCGGATATCATGCCTTTTGGGGTAAGGGCACTATTGACGGCCGCACAGTGATTTTAGCCAAACCTATGACTTATATGAATAATAGCGGACTGGCTGCCGCTGCTCTGGCCCGTCAGTTTAAGGTTACAGCGGAGAACATACTTGTTATTCATGATGATCTCGATTTGCCCTTTGGTATGCTGCGTATGCGGGCAAAAGGCAGCAGCGGCGGCCATAATGGCCTTAAATCACTAATTTTTCATCTACAAACAGAGAGTTTCCCCCGTTTGAAGATTGGCATTGGCCGCCCGCAGCAGCAAACTGTCATTGATTATGTGCTGGAGCCCTTTCCTGCTGCCGAAGAGGAAGAATTGAGCGCCATTCTGCATAAAGCAGCTGCTGCAGTTCAACTTTTTGTGCGTGAAGGTATTGAGGCAGCGATGAACACTTTTAACTCACAAACTGCAAAGTAACTTAAGCTTAATACGCAACCGCCCTGAGGGGCGGTTTTAATCTTTTTTTCATGTATAAAGCTCTGCCCTCTACTCATACTAAGGGGAAATATTTGCCTGCAGGACGAGGTTTGCTGTATCTGCAGCAGCAAAGTTGATCAGCAGCCCGGCCTTGATGTAAGGGAAGAGGTGATAGTTTGTTTGTTACTTGGATCTGCAGCAGTTGTGAGCGTCAGGTGATGCAGCTTAATGTCTCCGCCTTTGACGCGCGGGTGGCAGCGTTGACGGCTCAGGCCGGTGACGATATAATAGAACGTGACCGGGCAGGAAACCTTATCGTTCGTCTGCTGTGCGAGTACTGCCTGGAAGCAGCAGACCGGGAGGATGAAAGTGAAATTAACTTTAGCCGCGATCCGGTACTGCATTGAAAAGAGCAGCAGGAAGCGAAAAAGGAAATAATACAGCAGCAGGCCTTGCCATCAACACAAGGCCTTCTTTGCATGGCAAATTAACCGGAGGGTCTAGTAATGAAAAATATTGCTGCGGCCATTGCCCAAATGCCGCAATTACAACCGCTATTTGAGGGTTTAAAGAAGACAACCCGCAGTCAGCTATTATATGGGCTTGATGACAGCGCCAGGCATCTGGTAATGGCTTCTATTTATGTGCAAACAGAACGTCCGGTTGTGGTTATCACTGCCGATGCAGTACACGCCAATAAAGCATATGAAGATTTGTTGAACATTTTTGGTGACGAGCAGGTGTATTTGTTTCCCGGTAAAGAATTACTATACTATCACAACGTACTGTCTGACAGCGGTGATACTGCTGCGGAACGTCTCAAGGTAATGAAAGCACTGGCTGCCGGGGAGAGACCAATTGTTGTGACTACCGTTGCCGGTATTGTGGAAAAAATGTGTCCACGCCGGCAGTGGCAGCAGTACTGCTTTACACTAACGGTGGATGCTGAATATGCCATGGAGCAGCTGTTAAGCCTGCTGGTTACTGCCGGCTATGAACGCGTAGATTTGGTGGAAGCAGCGGGACAGTTTTCCGTCCGTGGTGGCATTATAGATATCTTTCCCAGTGGGGAAGCCACCCCTTACCGTTTGGAGTTTTTTGGCGATTTACTGGAATCAATTCGCAGTTTTGATCCGCTGACACAGCGTTCCCAGGGAGCTGTACAAAGTCTGCAGCTGGCTCCGGTACGGGAAGTTATTGCTGCTGCAGAACAGCGCCGGCAGGCTATAACTATCCTGGCAGCTGAACAGGAGGAGCTGGCAGCCCAGGCACGTCAAGGTCTGCGGGGAGATAACCGGTTGGCCGAGAAGCTGGCGCAGGAGCTGGAAAAAATCCGGGAAGGGTTATATTATCCTGGTTTGGAAAGACTCTTGCTGTACTTTTACCCGCAGCCGGAGTCACTGTTAGATTGGTTTCCCGCCGACGCACTGATCTTTCTTAATGATCCCCAACGCTGCGCACAGGCGGCGGAACAGCTGCAGCATCAACTTGGTGAGATTCAAAGCACTCTTTTTGCACAAGGAGAATTATTAGCCCGTCAGGTAGAGCTGACTTGGCGTTATGAGGAGGTGCTTGTTCAGGCCAAGCAGCAGATTGTTGCCTTTGCCCTGTTTACTCAGCAGGGAAAGCCGGTAGCTTACCGGCGTACCATTGCCCTTTCTGCCAAACCGGTGCCGCGTTTTTTAGGACAGTGGGAACTGTTCTGCCAGGAGGTTGAGCAGTGGCGGCAGCTTGGTTATCGGGTTGTTATTTTAACCTCCTCGCGCCAGCGCAGCTCCGGGATCACAGATATTTTAGCTGAACGTAATATTCCCAGCATTTATGCCTTAGCGGAACCGGAACTGGCTCCCCGCACTGTGACTCTTTTGCACGGTAGCCTGGGCAGCGGCTTTATTTTACCTGAACTTAAATTGGCCGTTTTGGCCGAACAGGATATTTTGCCGCAGCGGAAAAAGCGCCGCCGTTTGCGGGGCCGGGAAGGCGTCCGCGTGGGAGATTATCAGGAACTGCAGGTGGGCGACTATGTAGTGCACGAACAGCATGGTATAGGTCAGTATCTGGGGTTGCGCACGCTGGAAGTGAGCGGTGTTCAGCGTGATTATTTATATATTCAGTATGCAGGGAACGATAAACTATATCTGCCTATTGAGCAGATAGATGTGGTGCGCAAATATATTGGTGTAGAAGGGAAAAAACCAAAAGTCTCGGCTCTGGGCGGCAGTGAATGGAGCCGTGTGAAAGCACGTGTCCAATCTTCGGTACAGGAGCTGGCGAAAGAGCTGCTGGCTTTGTATGCCGCCCGGGAGGCGGAGCCGGGTCATGCTTTTGCGCCGGATCAGGAGTGGCAGCAGGAGTTCGAGGCAGCTTTCCCCTTTGAGGAAACGGAAGATCAATTACTGGCTATCCAGGAAATAAAGGCAGATATGGAAAAAAGCCGCCCCATGGATCGCTTGCTGTGCGGCGATGTAGGCTACGGGAAAACTGAAGTAGCCCTGCGGGCTGCTTTTAAAGCCATCATGGATGGGATGCAGGTGGCTTTTCTGGTGCCGACAACCGTTTTGGCTCAACAGCATTATCGTACCTTTCAGCAGCGCTTGGCCGGTTTTCCGGTTAAAATAGGCATATTAAGCCGTTTTCAAAGTCCGGCCCAGCAAAAAGCAACTCTGCAGGAAGTGGCAGATGGTTCCATCGATCTGCTGGTGGGTACTCACCGGATGTTATCCCGGGATGTTCACTTCCATAAACTTGGTCTGCTGGTGGTGGATGAAGAACAGCGCTTTGGCGTCAGACATAAAGAAAGAATTAAAATGCTGAAGAAAAATGTGGATGTGCTGACCATGACGGCAACGCCGATCCCCAGAACACTGCATATGTCTTTAGCCGGTGTCAGGGATATGAGTGTCATTGAAACACCTCCGGAAGATCGTTACCCAATTCAGACATATGTGCTGGAGTATGCGGACAGTTTAATCAGGGAGGCTATTTTACGTGAGCTGGGGCGCGGCGGACAGGTTTATTTTGTGCATAACCGTGTCAAGTCGATAGACCGCTGGGCTGCTCGCCTGAGGAAGCTGCTGCCGGAAGCAAGGATTGCTGTGGCCCATGGTCAAATGCCGGAAGGCCGGCTGGAGAAAATCATGCTTGATTTTCTCGACGGTGAGTATGATGTCTTAGTGTCTACCACCATTGTCGAAGCCGGTTTAGATATACCTAATGTAAATACCATTATTATTCATGATGCTGATAAATTTGGTTTGGCCCAGCTTTATCAGCTGCGCGGTCGGGTCGGCCGTTCCAATCGCATTGCTTATGCTTATTTAACTTATCAGAAAGATAAAGTACTGACAGAAGTTGCTGAAAAACGACTGCAGGCCATTAAAGAGTTTACCGAATTAGGTTCCGGTTTTAAGATAGCGCTGCGTGATTTGGAAATCCGCGGTTCCGGCAATATCCTAGGTCCGGAGCAGCATGGCCATATGATGGCTGTAGGTTTTGATATGTATATGAAATTATTGGAAGACGCCATCAGCACTTATAAAGGTACCAAGAAGGAACAAAAAATACTACCCCGCATTGAAGTAGAGGCAGATGCTTACCTGCCTGCCAGTTATATTTCAGATACCAGGCAGAAGATTGTTTTCTATCAAAAAGTAGCCGCCGTGGAAACGGCAGAGGAAGTAGCTGAAGCGCGGGAAGAACTGCAGGATCGCTACGGAACCCTGCCTAAGGCGGCTGAGAATTTGCTGCTGGTAGCTTTGCTGCGCTTACAGGCGGCCGAACTGCAAATTATAACCATTACAGAAGAGCGGGGAGAAATTATGCTGCGTTTTGCGACGAAGACACCTTTAAGCAGCAGGACTTTACAGATTGCCGCCAGAAAACACCGGGGTCGTTTGACTTTAGCCATGGGCAAACAGTTTGTGCTGGCTTTTCGCAGGCAGTTTAAAGAGGATCGGGAAAAACTGCTTTTCCTTAGTGAGCTGTTAACTGAATTAAAAGCAATGCTGGCAAAGCAGTCCTAAACAGCTCTTGCTGAACGAACCAAGCGACAGCAGTTTTGTTACAGCACTGCCGTCTTGCTGCCCAGCATTAAATGAATAAAAGGCTTCCCGGCGATATATACTATCACTAGAGGTTAAGACTGTAATTCTATGCAGAAAAAGGAGGGGAAGTCAGCTTGAAGGCAACAGGGATTGTACGTAGAATCGACGATTTAGGACGTGTTGTAATTCCGAAAGAGATTCGTAGAACACTGAAAATCCGTGAGGGAGATCCATTGGAAATATTCGTTGACCATGACGGCGAAGTTATTTTGAAGAAATATTCGCCCATTGGTGAACTTGGAGATTTTGCGCAAGAATATGCTGATTCTCTCTATGAGGCAATGGGACATATCGCGCTGATTGCTGACAGGGATACAGTTGTCGCTGTAGCGGGAGCACCGAAAAAGGAATTTATGAATAAGCCCCTTTCTCCTGCCATTGAGCGGGTGATGGAAGAGCGGAAAAGCGTTCTTATCAGCAACACGGCTGAACATAAATTTTATAAGGAAGCGGACGATGATGAGGCTCCCAAATTTACAGTAGAAGTTATTGCGCCGATTATTTCCGGAGGAGATCCCATTGGTGCCGTAATCCTGGGCTCGAAAGAGCAGGATGTAAAAATGGGTGACCTGGAACTGAAACTTGTTGAGACAGCAGCCGGTTTTCTGGCTAAACAAATGGAACAGTAGAAAAGCCGCGTAAAAGATATTAACCCCTGCACAGGGGTTAATTTTCTTTATTTAAGACGGAAACTGTTTGGTCAAGACCAAGACGGTAAAATAAGCTAAAATATACGCATTATTTTCCCTGCAGTGGTTATTTTTACAATACATGCTATAATAAAATGAGATTGCAGGGGAAATAGCTCAGATGGGGTGAGAACTTGACCAGGCAGTCTTTCGTTAAAGGAGCGGCTATTTTAACTTTGGCCGCATTATCAGTACGCGTGGTAGGTGCTGTTTTTCGGATAGTTTTAGCCATGCTGATTACTGATGAGGGGGTCGGCCTCTACCAGATGGCCTACCCTGTCTACAGCACGCTGTTAGCCATTTCCACAGCTGGGATACCTACTGCGATTTCTAAACTGGTGGCAGAGAATATTGCGCACGGTAACTATCGTGGCGCTTACCGGATTTTCCAGACAGCTCTGCTTATCTTGGCAGCCTTTGGCTTAATTATTACCGTTGTGCTTTTTCGGGGTGCAGATTACTTTGCCCGCGTGATTGCCATGGATGCACGGGCCGCCTTACCTTTAGTCAGTATCTCTCCGGCAATTTTTTTCGTTTCTGTAATGTCAGCCTATCGTGGATTTTTTCAGGGGCAGCAGCAAATGATACCCACTGCCTGTTCGCAGCTTGCGGAACAGTTGGCGCGGGTTGCTTTTGGTCTGGTTCTGGTCATGCTGCTGCTGCCGCAGGGTTTGGAATATGCAGCCGCCGCTGCCAGTTTCGGTGCAGCCGTCGGTGCCTTTTGCGGCCTCTGTGTACTGGTGTTAGCCTGGTGGCGGCAAAAAAATGAGTTTAAGCGACACATCAGGCGGCAGGCAGCAGCAGATAAGCTGTCTTTTACCGACATCATCAGCCAGATCTTTACACTGGCTGTACCTGTTACGCTTGGCAGTTTAGTAATGCCCCTCATCTCCATTGTAGACTTAATTTTAGTGCCAATGCGTCTGCGGGCTGCCGGTTTTGATGCCGGTCGGGCCACTGCGCTCTATGGTCAGTTGGCAGGCATGGCAACCCCAATTATTCATATCCCAACCATTATTACCGTATCATTAGCTATTTCTTTGGTGCCGGCCATTGCGGAAGCCTTGGCCTTGCGTAAAATCAATCTGCTGCAGTCGCGTTCCTATCTGGCGATGCGGTTGACTTTGCTTTTAGGCATCCCTGCTGCCTTCGGACTTTATCTGCTGGCAGAGCCGATCTGCCTGCTGTTATTTAACAATGCAGAAGCCGGTCAGGTATTGGCGGTGCTGGCTTTAGGAGTGATCTTTTTAACTCTCTACCAAACGACAGCTGCCATTTTACAAGGTTTGGGGGAAATGATGCTGCCGGTCAATAATTTATTCTGGGGAGCGCTGGTAAAAACCGCAGTAACCTGGATGCTGACGGCCTTACCGGAGCTGCATGTGCGTGGTGCCGCCGTGGCGACGGTGCTTGGTTTTGGTGTGGCCGCCCTGCTGAATGTTTATCAGGTGCAGCAGTTAACAGGAATGGCTCTGCAGCCGTTGGAGACAATTTTTAAACCGCTGCTGGCAGCAGCAGTGATGGGTGCCGGTGTTGTCATCTGTTATGGTTATGCGGCAGCAGTTTTCTCTCCTTGGGGTTTGGGCAGAGCTAACCGGCTGGCAGCTATCTGCAGCATTGCAGTCGGGGTGTGTCTATATTTCTTTTGTCTGCTGATTTGCGGGGGCATCAGGCGGGAGGACCTGCTGCTGCTGCCGCGAATCGGTCCTGTACTTACTGCTCTGGCAGAGAGACTTCATATCTTAAGGGGCTGATTAAAATGAAAACAATTTATTTAATCGGTTTGGGGCCTGGTGATCCCCAAGCAGTCACTTTAGGTTCGCTGGCCGTGCTCAGGCGCTTACAGCATGTTTATGTACGGACAGGCCGCCATCCCGGTTTAAAAATACTGCATGCTCACCATATTCCTTATAAGACGCTGGACATTTTTTATCAGAAGTTTACTACCTTTGCTGAGACATACCGTCAGCTGGCTTATTTTATCATTAATGCTGCCTTGCGGTTTAATGAAGTAGCATATGTAGTTCCGGGCAGCCCGCTATTTGCTGAAAAAACGGTGGAAATAATTCTGGACAAGGCACCGGCAGCCGGGATTAGCTGCCGTGTGCTGCCGGCGGTATCCTTTGTCGAAGCCCTTAGTGCAGAACTACAGCTGCCGCGTGAAAAAGAGCTGGTAATTTTAGATGCCATGCAGCCGGACAGGCTGCTGCATTATCCCCATAAGCATGTCTTGATCATGCAGACCTACAATCGCCAAATTGCCTCGCAGGTCAAACTGCAGCTGCTTGCACTGTACCCGGCTGAACATCCCGTTACCGTGGTGCGTGGTGCCGGGCTGAAGCGCGGGAAACGGATAATTTCACTGCCGCTGTATAAATTAGACCGCCTTCCCTGGATTGATCACCTTACCACAATTTATCTGCCGCCTGTGGCCCGTCATGAGACTGGGGACCTGCTGCAGGTGATGCGCAGGTTAAGGGGTATTAATGGCTGTCCCTGGGATCAGGAGCAGGATCACCGGTCACTTAAACCATATTTGCTGGAAGAGGCCTATGAGGTTTTAGCGGCCATAGACAGCAATGACAGCGCTAACCTTTGTGAAGAGCTGGGTGATCTTTTACTGCAGGTTGTTTTTCACAGTGAAATTGCGGCAGAAAATCAGCAGTTTACTTTTTATGACGTGATTACAGGGATTGTAGAAAAACTAATCCGGCGCCATCCCCATGTATTTGCGGATGGGAAAGCACACGACGCGGCAGCAGTGATGCAGAAGTGGGAAGAGATCAAGAAGGCGGAAAAAAAGGACAGGCAGACAATCTTTACTGTTGAGAATTACCTGCCCGCTTTGCTGCGGGCACAAAAGCTGCAGCGTAAAGCTGCCTCTGTAGGGTTTGACTGGCCGGATGCTGCCGGGGCCTGGGACAAGCTCCAGGAAGAGCTAGCGGAGTTAAAAGATGCATATCTTACAGGTGATGAGGCAAAAATAGAGGAAGAATTAGGTGATCTGCTTTTTGCTACGGTCAATGTGGCCCGTTTCCTGAACCTGGATGCTGAGCAGGCCTTAGCGGCAGCGGTGCGCAAGTTTTATCAGCGTCTGCTTTTTGTGGAAGCTCAAGCTCGTGCCGCCGGCAAGGAGCTTTCGGCTTTCTCCCTAACGCAGCTGGACGCATGGTGGGATGAGGCTAAAAAGCAATTAAACAAATAAATATGGTGGGTTTGGCAGGATTTATAAATATTTTCTCGAATAAGGCAAAGGTATCCTCGACAATTAAATTCTGGTAACAGGAGGGAAAATTAGTGAACAAATCTGATCTGATAGGTGTAGTTGCAGAAAAGACCGGTATGACCAAAAAAGATATAGAAAAGGTCGTAAATGCTGTTTTTGATGGTATTGCTGAAAGCCTGACTAAAGGGGATAAAGTACAGATTATTGGCTTTGGTACTTTTGACGTGCGTGACCGTAAGGAACGTGAAGGGCGTAATCCGGCCACCGGAGAAACCATTACCATTCCGGCAGCCAAGGTGCCGGTGTTTAAAGCCGGTAAAGCTTTAAGAGAAAGCGTTAAATAGCCTATCCTCTGTACAATGTCAATTGCTGAAATAATTATATAGTCGTAAAAAATTAGACCATGCATGGTCTAATTTTTTTTGCTGCCGCGGGCTGCAGATAAAAGCAGTTATTAGTCTGTACAGCGTATGTTTATTTTTTTGTTTTCTCCCCCATACTAGAAAAAAGATAATTGTGGGAGGGTAAATTATGCTGCATAAACGTTTCGTCCTGCCCTTAGCCTTATTCACGGCAGCCTTAATGCTGGTCGTATCCGGTTGTGCCTGGCTGCGCCGTTCACCGGAACGGTCACCACTACCTAGACAGGAGGCACCCAAAGAAGAGAGGAGGCAGAAGCAGGAGCCGGCACCACAGGTGGAAATTCCTCAGGCCATCAGTCAGGGCAAAAATAAGGAGCCGCAGCTGCGCCTGTATAGAGCAGATAAAGGAACGGTGGAAACTGTAAAGATCGAAGATTATATCCAGGGTGTTGTAGCGGCGGAAATGGACCCAAGTTGGCCGCAGGAGGCTCTGGCTGCGCAGGCCATTATTGCCCGCAGTTTTACTTTACAAAAAATAGCGGAAAACGGCGGTGTGCCTAACCGCAATGCCCATGCGTCTACTGATATCAAGGAATTTCAGGCCTATGATGTCTCCCGGATTAATGATAATGTGCGCAAAGCAGTAGAAGCTACACGCGGGCAGGTAGCAGTTTATGGTGATGAATTTATTCGCGGCTGGTTTCATGCCTATGCCGGACCCCGCACCGCCATGGCCAGGGAAGGCTTAGAGTTTAAAGGGGCCAATCCGCCCTATATTCAGATTGTCGACAGCCCGGCAGAAGATGTAATCCCGGAGGAAGAAAAACGGTGGCAGGAAAGCTTCCCTTTGTCACAAATCCGCAGTGCCACTCGGGAAATTACCGGTAAGGATCCCGGAGAAGTTAAAAAAATGGAAATAGCCGAAAAAGGCCCTTCGGGCCGGGTAATACGCTTTCGGGTTAATGATGTGGAAGTTTCGGGACCGCAGCTGCGGTTAGCTTTGGACAGCACAGTAATGCGTTCTACTTTTGTGGAGGAAATAAAAATTAGCGGTAATAAAGTAACTATGAAGGGCAGCGGCTATGGTCATGGTGTAGGCATGTGTCAATGGGGAGCCCGGGCCCTGGCCGAAAAGGGCAGGAGCGCTGAGGAGATAGTAAACTACTACTACCGCAATATCAAGATTGTAAAATTGTGGGATTAGCAGAAAGGACCGTTTGGTCCTTTTCTTGTTTCCTGTCATAAATTCTTGTCCCCCTCATAAGATGGAATATAAGTGAATCAGGGAGGGAGAAGTTTGGATAATTATACCAGGATCCAGGGCAATCACCGCGTCGTCATTAACAACCGGGAAACTTTAGATGTTACCGGTGTAGTGCATGTAGATAGTTTTGATGACGAGGAGGTAGTGTTGGAAACAGAGCAGGGACTGCTGGCTGTACGGGGAGAAAACTTACATATTAAACAATTAAATTTAGAAGTCGGTGAATTGGCCATTGAAGGTTTAATTATTGAGTTGGCTTATTCAGAAAACAAACAGCTGCGTGACCGGGGTAAAAATCTCTTTGCCAGACTGTTCAAATAAGCGCATGTATGGGGAGGAGCACCGGTGCAGGCTACCTTTGTTGCGGAACAACTTAATACATTAGGTGTAACCTTTAGTCTGGGCATAGCGATAGGCCTATGCTATGATGCCCTCAATGTTTTGCTGATCTTTATCCGGCTGTCCAAAACGGCCCAGTTTGTCATTGATCTGCTTTTCTGTCTGGTAATGACGGCATTGGTGTTTATGGTGCTGCTGGTAAACAGCTGGGGAGTGGTTCGTGCCTATACTTTTTTGGCTATGGGGGCAGGAGGACTATGTTATTATTTGTTTTGTCACCGTTGGTGTCAGAGCTTAATGGTGCGCGTTGTAAAATTTATTATAGCGGCAGCCCGCTTTACTGCCAAACCTTTTATTTGGGGGTTGCAGCGCCTCAGACGGCTGCTGCGCGGCGTCTTTGCTCTTTTCTGCGCACTAGGACAGTTCGGCAGACGCTGCTGGCAAAAAATCAAGTTAAAATTTCACAGTAAAAAGCAGGAATAACGGTATAGCTAGCGAACCTAGTACATGAATTACTTTCTCAGCTGCTGATAAGAAGGGATATTTATGCGCACCGCTCCTGTTCGAAGTCATAATAAAAAGCTTATTTATCTGCCGGGGGCTAAACAGGCAGTGCCGGCTAAGAGAAAAAGGACAGTCAGCATATTGTTGATTGCTGCTGTGCTCTATTTTTCCCTGCTCTTTGCCGGTCAGTACTGGCGTTCCCTGCAGCTGCGGCGTGCTTTGGCGGAGCTGCAGGCAGAGATTCAAATAGTGAAGGCACAGAATGAGAGCATGTCCAAAGAAATAGAGCGCTTGCATTCACCGGCATATATAGAGCAAAAAGCAAGGGAAGACCTGGGCATGGTGCGTTCAGGGGAACTGCTGTTTTATTTTCAAGACAGGGACAAACCGTCAGCGCAGCTTCCTTGACAAACGCGTAAAACCCGATATAATGGGGTTAGATAATTTTTAAGGGGGAATTTTTTTCGTATGTCTTTAGTGGTGGGCGCCATTGTAGAAGGGGTGGTCACCGGTATCACCCATTTTGGAGCCTTTGTCCAGCTTGCCAGCGGGGAAACCGGCCTTGTCCACATCTCTGAAGTTGCTGATACTTATGTGAAGGATATTAATGATCACTTAAGTAAAAATGATAAGGTTATGGTTAAAATCCTCTCAGTTGATGGAAATGGAAAGATTGGTCTTTCCATTAAAAAAGCAGCACCAAATTCAGGTCGCGGCCACCACAACAGAGGTTCCCGACTTTCTTTTGAGGACAAACTAAACAAGTTTCTTAAAGACAGTGATGAACGTCTGCAGGATCTGCGCCGGAATACAGAATCGAAGCGCGGCGGCAGAGGTTCATACAGAGCAAATATGTAAATTAATAATTAGCAGATATCCTCAGCCGGGGGTATCTGTTTTTTGATTTTACTTGAGGTGGTAAGTTATGCTTTTAGCCGCAATTGATATTGGTACAAATTCGGTGCGCATGCTGTTGGCGGCTCAACAGGCAGGACTGCTGGTGGAGTTGGAAAGAACGCTCACCACAACCAGACTGGGCGCCGGGTTACAAAGCAGCGGCTGCTTAGCAGAGGCCGGTAAAAAGGCTGCTTGCGCGGCAGTTAAGTTTAATGTGCAGAAAGCGCGGCAGCAGGGAGCAGATAGAATTATTATTCTGGGAACCAGTGCGCTGCGTGAAGCCCGGGATGGTGCTGCTTTTGCACGGCAGCTAAGCCAGGAAACCGGCTGTAAGGTGGAGATAATTACTGCGCTGCAGGAGGCAAAGTATAGTTATCTGGGGGTGGTAAAAAGTCTGCCCGGTCTGGAGCAGGCCTTAGTCTTTGATTTAGGCGGCGGTTCCTGCGAATTTATTTGGCGCCGGGCCGGGACGATTAAGGCTGTCAGCTATAAGATAGGGGCGTTATACCTGACAGATTGCTGCCTGCAGCATGACCCTCCCCGACAGAAAGAGATTAAAGCTGCACAGTCAGTAATCCGCCATAACCTGCAGTGTTTACCCCTGACAGCTGCGCCGCTGGTTGGTGTCGGCGGTACTGTAACAGCTTTAACGTCTTTAGTGTTAAAAATGACGGCTTATGATGCCAAGCTGATTCATGGTTTTTGCCTGACACGGGAAATGGTAGAGTCGCAGCTGCGGCAGCTGTTAACCTTATCTGCGGCAGAAAGGGCAAAATTACCCGGCATGCCGCCGAGGCGGGCTGAAATTTTACCGGCGGGCGCTTTAGTGGTAGCCGAACTGCTGGCAGTGACAAAGCAGCCGGCCCTTACTGTTTCCGAGGGTGATTTGCTTTTGGGCTGTTTGTACCATGCTATTTCATCAACATCAGCCTAGCCCCGGCTGCCAATAGTGCAATTCCCAGAACTTTAAACCAGGTGAAGGGTACTTTTTCCAGGCCAAAGCAGCCTAAACAATCAAGCAGCACGGCTGTTCCCACTTGTCCCACAATAATGGCTGTAGTGGCGTTGGCAGCTCCCAGCTGAGCAATGCCGGCCTGAACTGTATAGAGAATTACTACACTGATGACGCCGCCAAGATAAAGATACCACGGCACATCAGTGATTCTGCTTAATTCACCGCGGCCCAGACGCAGGAGAAAAAGGAGCAGGACCAGTACCGCGGTACCAATCACGTGCACCACGAAAGTTGATTCTAAAAGTCCGATTATTTTTCCCAACCCTGTATTTAAAGCTCCCTGTACAGCCATGGCCACACCGGCTATAAAGGCGAGCAATAATGCCACAAGAAACATCATGCACGACTCCTTTCCTTATTGCCATATTTTTTAGTGTGTGCCCATGAAGGATCATCTATGCGAGCAGTTCTCGCCCGATGATTCTTTTTTTTCTGCACCCGTCAGCAGTTTAACAAACAAAACAGGCAGGAACAGCCTTTGATTAAGGCATAGCATTTTTTTTACTGCATAGAAATGAGGCAGGGAGGTGCACGAATGAAGAAAGTGGCACTAATCGGCAACCCTAATGTAGGTAAAAGTGTGCTGTTTTATCAGCTTACAGGCAATTATGTCATCGTTGCTAATTATCCCGGCACAACGGTTGAGATTGCCCAGGGTACAGCGCAGCTGGGAGGGCGTCCGGTCATCGTTTATGATAGCCCGGGAATGTACAGCCTTTCCCCCATTACTGAGGAAGAAGCTGTGGCCCGCCGCTTCTTGTTGGAGGAGCAGCTTGATTGTCTTGTGCATGTAACCGACGCAAAAAATCTGCCCCGGATGCTGCCCCTGACGCTGGAGCTGCTGCAGTACGGCTTCCCGGTCATTCTGGTGCTCAATATGATGGATGAAGCAGAAAAAGCAGGTGTCCGCATTGTCCAGGCCGAGTTGTCCAGACGGCTGGGGATTCCGGTTGTCCAAACTTCCCTGACACATGGCCGGGGGCTGCAGGTCCTGAAAAGAGCTATCATAACTGTTTTAAATCAGGCGCCAACGGCCAAACGCCTGATAACACCCCCCGCCGAAGCAGACCCGGAGACGATACTGCAGCGTCACCATGAGGCGGCACAGCTCCTGCACGGTGTTTATCGGCCGGGCCCCGCCGCCGGCAGCAGCTGGCTGGAAAGGCTGACCCTGCATCCCGTGGGCGGTCTGCTGTTAATGTTTGTGGTGCTGTATGCAGGCCTTTATCTGTTTGTGGGCAGGTTTGGCGCCGGTACACTGGTAGATTTGCTCGAAGGTGTTTTGTTAGGAGAAATAGTGCTTCCTGCTGTGACAGAATGGTTGGCACATTATCTGCAGTGGGCGCCATTGAGGGAGTTAATCAGCGGGGAGTTTGGCCTGCTGACACTGGGATTTCGCTATGCCTTCGGCATAATTTTGCCCATAGTCAGTTCTTTTTTCTTTATTTTTGCTGTGCTGGAGGACAGCGGCTATCTGCCCCGATTAGCTTACTGGGCAGACCGGTGGTTAGAAAAGCTTGGCCTGAATGGACGGGCGGTAATCCCGCTCACGCTGGGCTTAGGCTGTGGTACAATGGCCGTTTTAGTCACCAGAACGCTGGAAAGTGTACGGGAAAGGGTGCTGGCAACCTTTCTTTTAGCCCTGGCCATACCCTGCTCTGCACAGTTAGGTCTAATTCTGGCGCTGCTGTCACCGCAGCCCCATTATCTGTTAGTTTGGTTAGGTACAATCGCTCTTATGTTTATCAGCGGCGGCATGCTGGCCGCTAAGATTCTGCCGGGTCAGCGGGCCCCATTCTTTCTGGAGCTGCCGCCGCTGCGTCTGCCAACGCTAAACGCCATCCTGCAAAAGACCTTTGCCCGTATGCGCTGGTACTTGCAGGAGGTAATCCCTGTCTTTCTGCTCATCAGTATTTTTCTGTGGCTGCTGCAGCAGACGGGGCTGCTGGAGACAGTGGTAGAACTGCTGCAGCCCTATTTAGGGATGCTGGGCCTGCCTCCTGCGTTGGCTGCAGTTTTTCTCTTTGGTTTTTTTCGCCGCGATTACGGCACAGCCGGCTTATATGATTTGTATCAGACGGGCTGTTTAAATGGGGCGCAGCTGCTGATAGCCTCCGTTGTTTTGACGCTGTTTTTGCCTTGTTTAGCGCAGCTTGCCATGATGATCCGTGAGCGGGGGCTGTTTACCGCTGTCCTGATAAGTTTTTGTGTGGCTGTGTTAGCTTTTGCCGCCGGCTTAGTAGTACGGATAGTTTTAGGCGTACCGGCGCTGTAAGGAGTAGGTAATTGATGGCAGATGATATTTTGCTGTGTGACTTAAGGGTTGGCGAGGTCGGGAAAATTGTTGAACTGTCGCTTACTGATCGCAAAAACATAGGTAAAATGATGCGTCTCGGCATTATCCCGGGTGTTTCAGTATGTTTGTTACGCCGCAGACCGGGTTTCATTCTGCAAATCGGTTATACAAAAGTGGCTGTAGATCGACGGCTGGCCGCGCTTATTCGCGTTCGCCGCCAGCATTAAATCTTTGTCGAAAGATTTTTTGTGCCGGTCGCCTTGCTCTGACAAATTCCTGAGGCGGAAAGCTTTATAATCTTAAGAAGCGAAAGGAAAGGGTGATACCTGTGTCAGAGAAAACACTGGCAGTTGAACCTTATGTGCGCCGCAGCAGTGCTGAGGAAAAAACGTCAGGAAAGAATTACAAATGGCTGCAGTGGGACATGCCCCGCGAGCTGCTGAGCTGGGAAACTGCAGGGGCGGTTTTTGCGCTTATCCTGCTGACGCAGCTGCGGTTGATGGGAGAGTTAAAACCATTTGCTTTGGCTTTCTGGGCAGCAGCCGGCCGCAATGAAAGAAGACGTATGGCGGTGTATGGTGCTGTCATGCTCAGCGCAGCGCTGTTGACAGAAGGTGTTTTTTATGCTCTTGAGCTTTGCTTAGGCAGTTTAGCCTACTATGTAATCAGTTTACGTACCGAGAAAGGGCCTCAGCCAAAAGTGGCGATTCTTGCTGCAGCGCTGTTGATTGGGGCCATGCCCCGTCTGTGGTCAGCATATTTTCAGCCCTATGAAGTTTTTTTGATCGTGCTGGAAGTGATATTGGCAGTGCTGGCAGCAGTAGTCTTTTTGCAGGTCTTTGCCAGTTCGCCGGCCTACCTTTATCCTGAACGTCATATTGAAGAGATTACTGCCTGGATAGTTTTTCTTGGCCTCCTTTTATTAGCTATGGTACAGACAGGGGAAGTTCTGTCTGCAGCTGCAGGTGGTTTTGCCAGGCTGGTGATTATTTGGACAGCCTATTGGTTTGGCCCGGGAGTGGCTGCGGCAGCCGGAGCCTTATTAGGTTTTATGCTGGGCGTACAGGGCACAAGTTTTATCTGGGTCGGAGTACTGACTTTTGCCGGCTTTGCGGCAGGTTTGTTTCGTGCTTACGGGCGGCTGGCTGCGGTATTTGCCTTTGCTGTGGGGATTGGAGCGTCAGTATTATATGCTTTTGGCTGGGAAACAGTTGTCAATGAATTGGTGATTACTGCCGCTGCCGGCTGCATTTTTCTGCTGACGAATATGATGCCTGTGAAGTTGAAAGCCCTAGCGCCGTGGTTGCGGCGCAGCGCAGTTGATGAGGCCGAAAAAGTAAGAGAGCTGACGGCTGTTCGTGTCCGTGATTATGGCTTGGTATTTCGTGAACTGGCGGCGGCCTTTACGCAGGCAGCCGTGGCTGCCGGGGAGGACAGACCGGCTCTGGCGCGTTTGGTGGAAGGAGTAGCTGCCCGGGTCTGTCAATATTGTGCCTCACGGCGCCGCTGCTGGGAAAAAGATGTACAGCGTACATACAATGCCATGCTGCGGGTGCTGGCAGAATTAGATGCAGGCAAGGCTCTGGCTGAAGTGCGTACACCGGAATTCTTTGCAAAGTTCTGCTGTAAGCAGGAAGATTTTTTACGCACTGTAGCTTTTATGCACGAGTTGGAAACCTATGGGCAGGTGTGGCAGAAAAAACTGCAGGAAAGCCGTGAAGTTGTTACTACGCAATTAATGGGGTTGTCGCAAATTATGCTTGATTTGGCACGGGACGTAAGGCAAGGTCTGTCAGAACAACAGAGAATAAAAAATCAATATTTTCATCTTGAGCTTGGTATTGCTCAGGCTGCCAAGGGGAAGCAGGATGTATGTGGTGACTATTATAGTTATCTGGAACTGCGTGATGGCAGGCAGGCCTTTATTATTAGTGATGGCATGGGCAACGGTCTCAGTGCCCACCAGGAAAGCCAGGCAGCAGTACAGCTGGTAGAACAGCTGCTGTTGGCCGGCTTTCAAAAAGATGCGGTAATACGCACCGTAAATACTATGCTGCAGCTTCGTTCGCCTGAGGAAAGCTTTGCCACTTTAGATGTGCTGATTGTCGATGCGGAAAAGGGGGAGGCAGAATTTTTAAAATCGGGGGCTGCCCCAAGCTATTTACGGACGCAAAGAAAAGTGCAGGAAGTGAAAAGTCCCTCCCTGCCTTTAGGCATCATAAGTGAGGTAGAGTTGCAGCCTGTTACTGTCACACTGACGGACGACAGCCTGATTGTGATGCTTACAGACGGGATATTTGAAGCCGCACCGGGACAACCGGATTGGCTAAAAAATTATTTGGCTGCGCAAACTTATACACACCCACAGGTGCTGGCAGATGACATTTTACTGAAGGTGCGACAGTTAAATGGCAGCAATGAACTGCGTGATGATGTGACTGTTTTAGTGTGCCGCGCTAAACGTCTCAAGCATAAAATCAGGGATTATATGACAGCCTAATAATGGTAACTCTCTCCCCTCCTCCAGAGGGGTTATTTTTTCGCCGGCAGCAAGCGGGCAGTTATGGCGGCAGGCAGGATTTTAGCAGCGCATCAAGAAAATAAGCTAGTACTGTATCTGTATACCGGGAGTGGTTGCTGTGGAAAAGCTGGTACTGCAGACGATAAAGAAAAGACAGCTGCTTGAGCCTGGAGATAAAGTGCTGGTCGCAGTTTCCGGGGGACCCGATTCTTTATGTTTACTGCATTTATTGCATAAGCTGGCCCCGGCATTACAAATCAGTCTGCATATTGCACATATCAACCACGGACTACGGCCGGAAGCTGCTGCCGAGGCGGCAGCTGTTAAAAAAATGGCACTGCAGATGCAGTTACCCATTACCGTACGCCGACTGGATGTGAAGCGAATTCAACGGCAGCAGCAGCTGTCAGTGGAAGCAGCAGCCCGTGAAGGGCGCTACCGCATATTACTAAGGGTAGCACGGCAGATTGGCGCCGCCCGCATCGCTACGGGGCATCACAGGGATGACCGGGTGGAAACTTTATTGTTAAGATTGCTTTCCGGGAGCGGGCTTGACGGTCTGAAGGGTATTCCCAGCAAACGCCCTTTGGCTCCGGGCATTGAGGTTATCCGTCCCCTGTACGATGTGTCCCGGCGGCAGGTGGAGTCTTACTGCCGGCGCAACCATTTACAGCCACTGTATGATCCTTCTAACAAACAACCGGTATATTTACGTAACCGGGTTCGTCTGCATCTTTTGCCCTTTTTAGAGCGGGAGTTTGGTCCTCAAATTCGCCGCACACTGGCACGCACGATGGACCTGCTGGCTGCAGACAGTTCATTAATTACGGCCTGGACTAAACAGGCTTATGCCGCAGCTGCCGAGACTGCTGAAAACGGTCAGCTTGTGCTGAAGCTTGATGTGTTGTTAGCCTTGGCGGTACCGCTGCAGACCCGGATCATACGCCGGGCATTGTGGCAGGCCGGGGCGAAAAGAATAACTTATCAGCATATTCAACAGGTTCTGGCTGTGGCACGGAGTAAATCTCCTGCGGCCCGCTGCTTTGTTCCCGGCAAAATTATTGTACAGCGTGAGTATAACCGTTTGTTGGTAGGTTACAGCGAGGCTGAACATTTTTCCGGACAGCAGAGGGTGCGGGTCCGGCTGCCGGGCAGAACATATTTACCCTGGAGTAAGGAATGGTTAGAAGCGGAAATAATACCGCGTTCACGCTTAACCTCACTGCAGGCAGGGCCTAACGCAGCATATTGTGCTGCCGATGCGCTGGAGCAGGAGTTATATGTGCGTACGCGTCAGCCGGGAGATAAAGTGCGGCTGTTAGGCAGTCCCGGCAGCCGCAAGGTAAAGAAAATATTAATCGATAAAAAGATTCCGCAGCACAAACGTGACCGGCTGTCCATTGTCACTAACGGAGAGGAGATTATGTGGCTGGGCGGGATAGAGATTGCCCATGCTTATCGTGTTACCCCAGACACAAAACAGGTACTGCATTTACAAATCAAATCTGGTTAAAGGATGGTGCTTTATGTCACAAAAATATGTAGAAAAAGTATTATTGACAAGGGAAGAAATTCAAAAGAGAATAACCGAACTAGGCGCAGAGATTAGTCGGGATTATGCTGGGCAGGACTTATTATTAATCTGTGTGTTAAAGGGAGCAGTTATCTTTTTAGCTGATTTAATGCGTCAGATATCGGTGCCTGTAGAAATTGATTTTATGGCTGTTTCCTCCTACGGCGCCGCCACCGTATCTTCAGGTGTGGTCAGAATACTGAAGGATTTGGACGTCAGCATTGAAAACAGACACTGTCTGATTGTGGAGGATATTATTGATACCGGTCTGACATTAAAATATTTGGAAGAAAACTTAAACTCCCGTCAGCCGGCATCATTAAAAATTGTTACTTTACTGGATAAGCCGGAACGCCGGCAGGTTGAAATTGCACCGGACTACTGCGGCTTTCAGATTCCTGATGAATTTGTTGTCGGTTACGGTTTAGATTTTGATGAAAAATACCGTTCATTACCAGATATTTGCGTACTGGGGGAAAAGTAAACTAACTGTGTACCAGTCATGAAGGCAGTGAATTGTTGTGGAGACAAAGGATCTGACAGCCGTTATTTTAGCGGGCGGCAAAAGTTCCCGCATGGGAAAAAACAAGCTGTTATTGCCGCTGGGTGACCGGCCGCTTATTGGTCATCTGATTGCCAGACTGCAGGACAGGTTTGCCCGGCTGTTAGTGGTAACAGATGAACCGGCCCTGTATCGTTCCTTCCCTGTGCAGGCAGTGGAAGATATTATTATTTGTCCTGTTAAGAATTCATTAACGGGTATTCATGCCGGCTTAAAGCATGCGCAGACTCCCTACTCCTTTCTTGTGGCCGGCGATATGCCCTTTGTGCATCCGGCTGTAGTGGAGTTTTTATGCGCGCAGGCGGATAACTATGATGTGACTGTTCCCCGGGAAGGGCAGTACTATCAGCCGCTGTGCGCAGTTTATCACCAAAACTGCATTTTACCCATTGAGCAGCAGTTGGCTCAGGAGAATTATCGGATAGTAAGTTTTTTCAGGCAAGTTCGTGTGCAGCCCGTTGCAGTGGCGGAACTAATGCGTTTTGACCCCACAGGCCTTTCTTTTTTTAATGTCAATACCCCGGAGGATTACCAAGATGCACTGAGCATAGTTAACGGCGGCCGGCTGCGGTGAACTGAGGAAAAAAATTTATAAAAGTAATAAAATCGTTAGAATTAACCGGCAGTAATAAGATAGGATGTAGTAGGACCAATATTTCTTACCGCTCAGCTTTGTGGCTGCTGTGCAGCTGTACCTGGCAGTATGTTTGGCGCCTTGTCGCTAAGGACAGAATATGTTACAATTGACAAATGAGGTAAACTGGGCCTTGAAGAGAGGAGGCAGTTTTTTGAATCGATTTTTTCGGCAGGCAATGTTTTATATTGTCATACTGCTGATAGCTATGCTTATGATAAACTTCTTCAACAGACCATTTGATACGCCCAAAAAGCTGACATATGATGAGTTTATTACCTTGGTTAATAATGGGCAGGTGGAAGAAGTTAATATTGTTGACCGTGAAATTACGGGGAAGTTAAAAGATGAGACAAAATTTGAATCATTTAATGTAGAAAGTGATGATGCATTAACTCAACGTCTCTTAGAAAAGGGCGTCAAGATAAGTGGTGCAAAACCCCCAGAGCCTGGCTGGTGGACCAGTATTGCCTCTGTTGTGCTTCCTTTTATTGTTTTAATGGTGATTTTCTTTATCTTTATGCAGCAAACGCAGGGCGGCGGCAACCGGGTGATGAATTTTGGCAAATCGCGAGCCCGTTTGCATGATGGTACACGTAAACGTGTAACTTTTGCTGATGTCGCCGGTGCTGATGAAGAAAAGTATGAGCTGGTGGAAATTGTTGAATTTCTGAAAGAACCACGCAAATTTATTGAGTTGGGGGCCCGGATCCCCAAGGGAGTTCTGCTGGTTGGCCCTCCGGGAACAGGGAAAACACTGCTGGCCCGGGCTGTAGCCGGCGAGGCAGGTGTGCCTTTTTATAGTATTTCCGGTTCCGACTTTGTGGAGATGTTTGTTGGTGTCGGCGCCTCTCGGGTACGTGATTTATTTGAAACGGCCAAAAAAAATGCTCCTTGTATTGTCTTTATTGATGAAATCGATGCTGTGGGACGCCAACGCGGTGCCGGTCTGGGCGGCGGTCATGATGAGCGCGAGCAAACCTTGAACCAGCTGCTGGTTGAGATGGATGGCTTTGATGCACATGAAGGGATTATTATCATTGCCGCTACCAACCGTCCTGATATTTTAGATCCGGCTTTACTGCGTCCCGGGCGGTTCGACCGGCAGGTTGCGGTAAGTCTGCCGGATGTTAAAGGCCGGGAAGCAATCCTGAGAGTACATGCCCGCAATAAGCCCTTTAGCAATGATGTTGATTTGAGTGTCATTGCCAGAAGGACGCCTGGCTTTAGTGGTGCTGACCTGGAAAATATCATCAATGAGGGAGCACTGTTGGCGGGTCGTCGGGATAAAAAACTGATTAGTATGGGCGAACTGGAAGAAGCAATTGAGCGTGTTATTGGCGGCACACAAAAGAAAAGCCGTGTCATTAGTGAATTTGAAAAAAGAATTGTTGCTTACCATGAATCGGGGCACGCTTTGGTGGCTTATCTGCTGCCCAATACAGACCCTGTGCATAAAGTTTCTATCATCCCCCGGGGGCGTGCCGGCGGCTATACATTGATGCTGCCTGAGCAAGATCGCTACTATATGACTAAGAGTGAACTGCTGGCTCGGGTCGCAACTTTACTGGGCGGCAGAGTTGCTGAAGAAGTAGTGCTTGGTGAGATCTCCACAGGAGCGCAGAATGATCTGGAGCGTGCCACTTCCCTGGTACGGCAAATGATCATGGAGTATGGTATGAGCGAGCGCTTGGGACCCATTACTTTAGGCAAGAAGCATGCGGAAGTCTTTTTAGGCCGCGACTTGGCCCGTGATCGTGACTATTCGGAAGAAATTGCCCGTTCCATTGACTTGGAGATCCGCACCATTATAGACGAACAGTATAAGCGGGCAGAAGAGCTGATTAGGCAGAACCTCGATAAGCTGGATTTGCTGGCTAACACTTTATTAGAACAGGAAACAATTGATGCTGAGGAAATCAAAGCTTTGATGGAAGGAAAGCCGCTGAGCGGAGCGCAAAAACAGCGCAGATTTGAACACAAAACGGAACAAGCGGACGCTGAGGGCAGAAGATACCAGCCTAATCGGGGCCAGGACGGCATGATTAAAAAGGACCCGCTGCAGGTGTTAATTAACGACAAAACAATGAATTTAAACGAGTATAAACAAGATTAAAGCAGGGCACGGATGGTTAAAATCCGTGCCTGCTTATTGGCAGAAAAGCGTAAACTAATTGTTGCTGCTGCTTGAATACTTTTCAGGTCTTAGTCTGATAATAACAGCGATACGTTGTTCGTAATGTTTTAATGGTACAATTGTGAAAAGTTGTTTTTTGCAGGCAGGAATAACTGAAGATGTGTAGAAATGGAACTAATGGCACAAGTAATTAGTTAAAATCATAGTAGGGAGGGATTTTTTAATGGTGCTTGACCCCACAAAACATGCTGACTGGGAAATTGCAGAAGCAGCAGAAAAAACCATGAAAACAGTCTACCAACTTGGTGAAGAGTTAGGACTGGAACAAGAAGAACTGCTGCCATACGGCCACTATGTAGCGAAAATAGATTTCGCTAAAGTTCTGGAGCGTCTGAAGGATCGTCCTGATGGCAAATATATTGACGTGACTGCCATCACACCAACTCCCCTTGGTGAAGGTAAATCAACTTCTACCATGGGCCTAACCCAAGGACTTGGTAAGCGCGGTAAGAACGCCATTGCGACAATCAGACAGCCATCTGGCGGCCCAACA
>FZPS01000184.1_pt41 | contig 72099 bp, 72 predicted proteins | sample 1817821 | NCBI WGS metagenome assembly FZPS01 (sample SAMEA104158645, study PRJEB21678) | metagenome | place: Germany | collected 2015-04-21
GTTTTTGTTTAGCTGTTCTTAGTTTTCTGTAATTCTTTCCAGTCTTATACCTGTCATATGATCGTTTATATTGACCTTTTCAAAGGAGTCGTCTTCTGTTCTGATAATTTCAACTGCCAGAGTTTCCGTTTTAATATAGTCTTCAAATTCGTCCACGGCCTTGGAAACCGCCTCATTGGCATCAAGGAAGATACGAATATTGTCGGTCACTTCATAGTCATTGTTTTTCCGCATCTGCTGAACCTTTGATACCAGCTCCCTGGCCAGCCCTTCATCTATCAATTCCTGGGTAAGGGTGGTATCCAGGATTACAAACAGGTTGTTTTCCGTGGCCACATTGAAGCCTTCCTTGGCAGTGATGGTAATCAGCACATTCTCCTTGTTTATTTCATAAGCTTCCCCGTCCAGATCAAGGGTTAAAGTTTCACCGTTTTCCAGTCTCATTGCTGTATCAGCTGCATCCAGCCCTGCCAAGGCTTTAGCAAATACCTTGACCTTAGGTCCCAGTACCGGACCGACCAGCTTAAAGTTGGGTTTAAGCTGGAAGTTCATGAACTGATGCAATTGATTGGTGAACACAACCTCTTTTACATTCAGCTCTTCCTTAATCAAGGGAACCAGGTGGGATATCATTTCCTCATATTTTCCGTCTACCAGCACCTTGCTGATGGGCTGGCGCACCTTAATGCGGGCCGACTCCCTGGATGCGCGGCCAAGGGTAACCAGGTCCCTCACCAGATCCATGGTCTCCTCCAGGTCCGGATCAATGAGCTCATGGTTGGCGGTAGGATAATAGCTTAGATGCACGGAAAGCTCACCGGTGAGTTTGCGGTAGATTTCTTCCGACAAGAAGGGCGCAAAGGGCGCAAACATCTGGGCAAACTCTACCAGGATCTCGTAGGTGGTGTTGTAGACCGCTTTTTTGTCATCCGTCAGCTCTGAAGCCCAGAATCTTCTCCTGGAACGGCGGATGTACCAGTTGGACAAATCTTCATTTACAAAATCCTGCATCCTGCGGATGGCCCGGGTCAGATCATAAGCCTCAAGCTCTTCTTCCACTGCAGCCTTCAGACTGTTGAACTTGGACAGGATCCAGCGGTCCAGCTCACTTCTCTTCTCATAGGGTACGAAAAACTCTCTTGGATCTATACTGTCGGTATTGGCATACAGAGTAAAGAAGTGGTAAACATTCTTTACCGTGCCGAAGAACTTGCTCTGCACTTCCCTGAGGCCCTCTATGTCAAAACGGGTGGGAGTCCAGGGCGGAGATACATAGAGCAGGTACCAGCGCAGGGTGTCTGCACCGTATTTGTCAAACATCTCAAAGGGATCAACCGTATTGCCCCTGGACTTGGACATCTTCTGCCCGTCCTTGTCCAGTATCAGGTCATTTACCAGCACCGACTTATAGGGTGATTTGCCGGTAACAAAGGTTGATATTGCTATCAGTGAATAGAACCAGCCCCTGGTCTGGTCAATGCCCTCACAGATAAAGTCCGCCGGGAAAAGCTCCTCGAAAAACCTTTCTTTATTCTCAAAGGGATAATGATGCTGGGCAAAGGGCATGGAGCCACTGTCAAACCAGCAGTCGATAACATCCTTAACCCTGGTCATGGTGCCGCCGCACTTGTCACACCTTAAGTTAACTTCATCCACATAAGGCCTGTGAAGATCGATGTCTTCATCCACGCTTTCAACGGCCCGTTCCACCAGTTCCTTGCGGGAACCGACGCTGTCGATATGGCCGCAGTCGCAGCGCCAGATATTAAGAGGCGTTCCCCAGTAACGGGAACGGGAAATTGCCCAGTCGTTCAGGTTTTCCAGCCAGTTGCCGAAGCGTTTCTCCCCTACAAAGGGCGGATACCAGTCGACGCTGTTGTTGTTTTCAATCAGCTTGTCCTTCAGCCTGGTCATGGCAATATACCAGCTGGGATGGGCATAGTAGAGCAAGGGAGTTCGGCATCTCCAGCAATGGGGATAATTATGGGCTATTTTCTCCTTCTTAAACAGCTTGCCCTTTTCCGCCAGCCACTTGATGATTTCCGGATCGGCATCCATAACGAACATACCTTTCCAGGGAGTGGCCGTATAGCGTCCTGTTTCATCCACCGGCTGCAGTACCGGCAGATCATATTTGACGCCGGTCTGATAGTCATCCTCACCAAAGGCGGGGGCAGTGTGTACAATGCCCGTGCCGTCTTCAGTTGTGACATAATCAGCCGTTGTGACATAAAAGGCCTTTTTATCAGCCTCTACAAAGGGCATGAGCTGCTCGTATTCAATATATTCCAGGTCCTTGCCCTTAAGCTCCTCCAGCACCTCAAAGTCTTCGCCCAGAACCTTTGAAGATAAGGTTTTCTCAACATAATATACTGTATCCAGGTATTTGACTTTAAGGTAAGTTTCCTCCGGGTGCACTGTCAAAGCCACGTTGGAGGCAAGTGTCCAGGGAGTGGTGGTCCATACCAGGAAGTACTCATCTTTATCCTTGCGTTTGAATTTAACGGTAACCGTGGTGGTTTTTATCTCCCTGTACCCCTGGGCCACCTCATGGGAGGCCAGGCCGGTGCCGCAGCGGGGGCAGTAAGGAAGAATTTTGTGGCCTTCGTATATCATGCCTTCCTTGAAAAAGCGGTCAAGAATCCACCAAACGGTTTCTATATAATCATTGTCCAGGGTTATGTATGGATTGTCCATATCAATTTCATAACCCATGCGCTTGGTCATTTCCCGCCATTCTCTTTCATATTTGAACACCGATTCACGGCATTTCCGGTTAAACTCAGCTATGCCGTATTCCTCAATCTGCTGCTTGCTTTCAAGGCCCAGGGTTTTTTCCACTTCGATTTCCACGGGCAGGCCGTGGGTATCCCATCCGGCTTTCCGCTTAACCTGGTAACCCTTCATTGTCTTATAACGGCATACGGAATCCTTCAGTGTCCTGGAAATTACATGATGAATTCCCGGATGACCGTTGGCAGTAGGAGGCCCTTCATAAAAAATGAAGGGTTTGCTTCCTTCTCTTGTTTCAATGCATTTATCCAAAATATCAATTTCTTCCCAGAACTTGGATATCTGCTGCTCGTTCTCGCTGACGGGCAGATCGGATAAAGGCTCAAATTTTCCCATTATTCCATCCCTTCCTAAAGTAGTCTTTAAATCCATATAATTAAAAATCCCTTGGCAGAAGCCAAGGGACGAATTTCTTCGCGGTACCACCCAAGTTATAAGGCTTTGAATTAAGCCCTATCACTCGACAATTATAACGCTGTTAAAGCGGAAGAACCTAGTGCATTTGCCCTTAAAAGACAAACACATTCAGCTCCCGGCTCCGAGGTGATCTTCACTTCAGGATTTCATCACTGCGCTCCCACCGAATGCGCTGTGTCTCTGGAATGTCCTCCTGAGCTACTCTCCTCTTCATCGCCTTTTCATATTCAGTTTGCAATTTATAATACATGGTAATATAATATTTGTCAAGAGTCTGCCCATTAGGAGTGATTCCATTGAAATGGATTAACAAGCTGGAAAGAAAATACAGGCGTTATGCCATAAGCAACCTGATGACCTATATAATTGCCTTGAATGCGGCTGTTTATGTCATAAACCTTCTCATACCCCAGAGCAACCTCTATGCCAAGCTGGCCCTTAACCCGGCCATGATCCTCCGGGGTGAAATCTGGCGGCTGATAACCTTTCTGTTTCTTCCTCCCAGCTCCTCACCTATTTTTATAGTATTTGTCCTTTATTTTTACTATCTGGTGGGCAGCAACCTGGAGTATCAGTGGGGCAGTTTCCGCTTTAACATATATTATTTAATCGGCGTTTTAAGTACCATAGCTGCATCTTTCATCAGCTATGCCATTACCGGTTTCGGCTTAGTCAGCCCTGAGCATCTGAACCTGTCGCTTTTTCTGGCTTTTGCCCATCTGTTCCCCTATTTTGAAGTACTGCTTTTCTTTTTCATTCCCATCAAGGTTAAATATCTGGCATGGTTCAACTGGGCTTTTATAGTGTTTGCCCTCATATTCAGACCGCTGCCCATGAAGCTGGCAGCCATCGCTTCGGTAGTAAACTATTTCATTTTCTTCGGTTCGGATCTTATCACTACCATTAAACTGCGCATTCAGACCTACAAAAAGCGCAAACGCTTCAGGGAAGCTTTTAAAAACGACCGCAGAAGACATTAATACAAGCATATTAAGCTTTATCAGAACATCATCAGGCTTACGGCCATTAGGATCATACCTGAAACCAGGCCGTATATGCTGAGGTGGTGTTCTCCATATTCACGGGCAGTGGGAAGCAATTGGTCAAAGGATATAAACACCATAATGCCGCCTATAGCCGCAAAGATGATGCCGAACATGATGTCTGTCATGAATCGTGACAGGATCAGGTAACCTATTACAGCACCGGCCGGCTCAGACATGCCTGATAGGAAAGAGTACAGGAAAGCTTTTCTCCGGCTGCCGGTGGCATAGTATACAGGTATGGAAACGGCAATTCCTTCCGGAATATTATGGATGGCAATGGCTACGGCTATGCTGATTCCCAGGCTGGGGTCACGCATGGCGGATACAAAGGTTGCAAATCCTTCCGGAAAGTTATGAATGGCTACGGCCAATGCGGTAAACAAGCCTGCCCTGAGCAGCTTGCTTTTTTCTGCTGCTTTGCCGGCCGGAGTCAGCGCAGCTGTTCCGCCTTCCACCGTAAAGCTGCTTGCAGTTAAATGATCAGGAAGGTTCTCCGGCGGGGAATCCTCTGTTATCTGTTCCACCTTTTTGGTTTCGTGAGGGTTTTCATAGTCAGGTACCAGATTGTCTATCAAGGCAATTATAAACATACCGGCAAAAAAGGATACTATGGTGACCCAGGAACCTGCTTTTTCCCCCAGCTCAGCAGTCAGGGTGTTCCTGGCTTCCATAAAGATTTCCACGAATGAGATGTATACCATCACACCTGCAGAGAATCCAAGGGCAACGGACAAAAATTTGGTATTAGTTCTTTTAGCAAAGAAAGCTATGGCTCCCCCGATTCCGGTTGCCAGACCAGCCAGCAGGGTTAAAAGCATGGCAAGTAAAAAGTTTTCGTTCATTTTATCCCCCCTTGTTTCATCTCATATCACGAAAATTTCTCTGTCTTTTTACCCTTCCGTGAAACCATAAAGACATAGTCAAGTCAGCTCTTATAGTTTTCTTATTTTATAACCGTATCAATCTGCCCGCCTCCCAGGCATTCCTCACCCTGGTAGAATACAACATACTGGCCGGGCGTAATTGCTCTCTGAGGCTGATCGAACCATACCCTGCAGCTGCCATCTCCGGTAATCTCCACCTTCACGCCCTGATCCGGCTGGCGGTAACGGAACTTGGCCTTGCAGGAAAACTCATCTGCCGGAGGCCGGCCGGCAATCCAGTTGACATTTTCAGCAGTCAGGCCTTTGGAGTAAAGGGCCGGATGCCTCTCTCCCTGCACTGCATACAGGATATTGTTCTCCAGGTCCTTTTCAGCCACAAACCAAGGCTCGCCGGTGCCATAGCCGCCCCCGATGCCCAGGCCCTTCCTCTGGCCTAAGGTATAATACATAAGGCCGTCGTGTTTTCCCAGAACCAGTCCGGGCTTATCCAGGCTCCTGATTTCGCCGGGCTGGGCAGGCAGGTATTTGCTTAAAAACTCCTTGAAGTTTCTCTCGCCGATAAAGCATATACCGGTGCTGTCCTTACGGTGGGCAGTTTTAAGCCCTGCTTCTTCAGCAATCCGGCGCACTTGGCGCTTTTCCAGATGGCCTACCGGGAAAACAGCTTTTGCCAGCTGCTCCTGATTCAGTGCACACAGGAAATAAGACTGGTCCTTGCCCCGGTCCACACCCTTAAGGAGACGGGTTACTCCGTTTTCCCTTTCAAGACGGGCGTAATGGCCGGTGGCCAGGCAGTCGGCACCTATTTGCATGGCATAATCCAGAAACATCCTGAATTTTATTTCCTTGTTGCAAAGCACATCCGGATTGGGCGTCCTGCCCTTCTTGTATTCATCCAGAAAGTAGGTGAACACCCGGTCCCAGTATTCCTTTACGAAATTTACCGAATAATAGGGTATATCCAGCTGGTTGCATACCCGCACTGCCTCTTCATAATCCTCAGTGGCTGTGCAGACTCCGTCCTCATCGGTTTCTTCCCAGTTTTTCATAAAAACTCCGATTACATTATATCCCTGCTCCTTAAGAAGCAGGGCTGCAACGGAGGAATCCACTCCTCCGGACATTCCCACAACTACATTTACAGCCATAAAATTTTCAGCCTTTCTTAACTTCAGTATAGTCAGCTCCACTCCCTATTTTTCCAGATACTTGAGCTTTCGTCAAGTGCATACATTTTGTGCTCCGGCAAATAATGGTTTAAAGCCGGGAAAAATATTATTGAAAATATTTATCATTTAATAATAATTATTATTTATTTATTCTGTCAAGTATGTTATACTGTCTTAAGGCTTGCTGGCACGAATAAATTCATTACGGAGGGATTATTCATTGGCAAGGAGAACAGGCCCGCGATTTAAGGTCGCAAGGCATCTGGGTGAAAATGTTTACGGACACCCAAAGGCTCTGAAAAGAGGAGTAAAAGAACACAGAAAGCTGTCGGAGTATGGGCGCCAGCTTTTGGAAAAACAAAAATTAAAGGAATACTACGGCGTACTGGAAAAGCAGATGAAACGCTATGTGGAAAAAGCCTTCCGGTCCAAAGGCAACGCCGGCGATATTCTGGTGGAAACACTGGAATGCCGGCTGGATAATATGGTATACCGGCTGGGATTTGCCTCTACTTTAAGGCAGGCCCGCCAGATGGTAGTTCACGGACATATACTATTAAACGGCCAGAAGGCAGACCGGCCTTCCATGGAGGTCAGACCCGGCGATGTAATTTCCCTGAAGGAAAAATCTCATAAGGTGGAAATGTTCAGGGATAATTTTCTGTCCCATACTCTGAATGTGCCTTACCTGGAAAAGGACGAAGACAGCTTTTCAGGCACCTTGGTGAGAAAACCCATGAGGGAAGAGATACCTGTGAATGTAAGGGATTCCCTTGTAGTAGAATTCTATTCCAGAAGTTAAAAAGGGCGAAACGGTATGTTTTCGCCCTTTTCCTTTTTAAATGTTCTTAATCAACAGCAGCTGCTATTTCCTTTCCAAATTCCACACATCTGGCTATGCTGGCCGGATCCGGGTTCCACAGGGTACGGAGCCCGTCGTTTATAAGGGTCATGCCGCATTCTCCAAGAAGACCGGTAATCATCTTGACCGACTCGCCGCTCCAGCCGTAGCAGCCAAAGGCAGCAGCTTTTTTGTTTTTAAACTCCAGACCTCTGATTTCTTCCAGAATTGCCGCAATGGAAGTAAGTATGCCCCTGTTTATGGTTGGAGAGCCTACCACTATTGCCTTGGATTTGAACACCTCAGTTATCACGTCATTTTTATCGGTACGGCCTGTATTGTACAGCTTAACCGTCATTTCAGGCTTTGCTTCCCTGATGCCGGCGGCTATGGCTTCAGCCATCCGCCTGGTTCCGTTCCACATGGTATCATAGATCAGGGTTATCTGATCTTCCTGGTAGTCATCCGCCCATTCCATATACTGTTCCACAATCTGAAGGGGGTTATCCCGCCATATGATGCCGTGGCTGGTGCAGATCATGGACAGGGGCAGATTCAGGCTTACGAATTCTTCGATTTTCTTTCTCACAAAACTGCTGAAGGGAGTCAGTATATTGGCATAATATTTAATCGACTCCTGGTACAATTCTGCCTGATCCACTTCATCATTAAAGAAGAATTCCGTTGCATAATGCTGGCCGAAGGCATCATTACTGAAGAGAATATTCTCTCCGGTCAGGTAGCAGAACATGGAATCAGGCCAGTGCAGCATCCTGGCTTCGATGAATATAAGCTCTTTTTTGCCCAGGCTTAATCGGTCGCCGGTTTTTACCTCAACAAAGTTCCAGTCCTGATGATAATGACCTTTGATTGACCTTGCACCGTTCCTGGTGCAGTATATGGGAGTTTCCGGTATTTCACGCATAAGTTCCGGCAGGGCTCCGCTGTGATCTATCTCTCCGTGGTTGATAATTATGTAGTCTATTTCTTTAAGATCGATTTCCTTTTTCAGATTTTCTACAAATTCCTCTGCAAAGGGCTGCCATACCGTGTCAATAAGGGCCACCTTTTCATCCCGAACCAGATAGGAGTTGTAGGAAGATCCCCGGTGGGTGGAATATTCCATGCCGTGGAAATCCCTTAGTTCCCAGTCTTTCTTGCCGACCCAGGTAACGCTGTCGGTTATCCTTATACTCATACCCATCCTCCTTCTTATTTAAGTTTGCTTATGTTTATCAAATAAATACCCCATATTTAATCCAGTAATGCAATTTTTTTGAAGCATGTTTGATTTGCCTCCGGCTGGGTAAATTATAAGTACGGAAATAGTATTGTTTTGAATGCTGTTGCCCAGAAAAAGTTTAAAGGAGGTTGGAACGTGGAGAAGAATATTAAAGGAACCAGAAATAAAAGAGAGCCTATTGAAAAACATGATACTGCTGCTTGGGCAAATATTGCCTGCACAAAGCCAGTAACCCGTGTCCACCTGCCCAGTGAAGAAGAAGTAGAGAATGCAAAAGAATATGTTGAAATCAATCAGAAATAAATGATGCAAAAATAAATGCTGCTGTAAACCATAAAGGTTTACAGCAGCTTTTTTGTGCTTATTCCTCTGAATAGTCCATGCCGGCCATTCTCTTGTAATTGGCATACCTTTCCTTGGCATGCTCTTCAGCCTGCTTGAACATCTCTTCCGCAATTTCCGGGAAGGTATTTTTCAGTGAAGTATAGCGTACCTCGGAGTTGATGAATTTCTGGAAGTCCTCCTTGGGTTCCTTGGAATCCAGCTGGAAGGGATTCTTGCCTTGTTCCTTAAGCTCGGGATTGTATCTGTACAGGTGCCAGTACCCGGCTTCTACGGCAAATTTCTCCTGATTCATGCTGGTGCCCATGCCGGTGCGGATTCCGTGGTTAATGCAGGGCGAGTAAGCTATGATCAGGGAAGGTCCGTTGTACTTCTCAGCTTCACTGATTGCCCGGATGGTATGGTTCATGTTGGCACCCATGGCAATCTGGGCTACATATACATAACCATAAGTCATAGCCATGGCACCCAGGTCTTTCTTCCTGATCTTCTTGCCGGCAGCTGCAAATTTAGCAACAGCAGCGGTTGGCGTAGACTTGGAGGACTGGCCGCCGGTATTGGAGTATACTTCCGTATCCAGTACCAGTATGTTGACATCCTCACCGGAAGCCAATACATGATCCAGGCCGCCGTATCCGATGTCGTAGGCCCATCCGTCGCCGCCGATGATCCACTGGGACGGCTTGATCAGGTAATCCTGTTTCTCCAGAATTTCCGCAATGATCGGATTGTTCTTGTCTGCATCCTTTTCGATTGCATCCAGCACTGCCCTGGAAGCTTCCCTGCTCTTTTCGCCGTCATGGAAGACATCCAGCCAGCCCTGGAAGGCATCCTTGATGTTCTGGCTGAAATCACCGGAGTCAAGCGCCTGCTTCATCAGTTCTGCAATTCTCTCACGCATCTGCCTGACGCCCAGAACCATGCCGAAGCCGAATTCAGCGTTATCCTCAAACAAGGAGTTTGCCCAGGCCGGACCCTTGCCTTCCCTGTTCACGGTGTAGGGAATTGAAGGTGCGCTGGCTCCGTAAATTGAGGAACAGCCGGTGGCATTGGCTATCATCATTCTGTCGCCAAACATCTGGGTGATAAGTTTAATGTATGGTGTCTCACCGCATCCGGGGCATGCGCCGTGGAATTCAAACAGGGGTGTCACAAACTGGCTGCCCTTCAGGGTGTTCTTGGCCATTATGCCTTCCTTATCGGTAATGGTGGTGGCGAATTCCGCATTTTCATGCTGCAGCTGAATCTGCTCTTCGGCATCCTTCATGATAAGTGCCTTTCCGGGAGCAGGGCAGATATCGGCACAGTTGCCGCAGCCGGTGCAATCCAAGGGGCTTACCTGTATGCGGTATTGCAGCCCGTCCATGCCTCTGCCGACGGCCTTCTTGGTCTCAAAGGTTTCAGGTGCTTTAGCAAGCTCTTCCTCATCCAGCAGATAAGGCCTGATTACTGCATGGGGGCATACCAGTGAGCACTGGTTACACTGGATACATTTATCAATCTGCCATTCAGGCACGTTTACGGCAATGCCGCGTTTTTCATACTTGGTGGTTCCCATGGGGAAGGTGCCGTCTTCCATATCGGCCTCTACAAATACGCTTACGGGCAGCTCGTCTCCTTCCATTCTTTCCATGGGCCGCTGAATCTTGCTGACAAATTCAGGCACGTCTTCAACCGGAACAGGTTCTTCTTCAGCATTGGCCCATTCTGCAGGCACATCCACCTTGACCAGGGCCTCGAGGCCTGCATCCACAGCCTTGTAGTTCATTTCAACAACTCTCTGGCCCTTTCTTCCGTAGGACTCAACTATGGATTCCTTCAGGTACTTAACCGCATCATCAATGGGAATTACATTGGCCAGCTTGAAGAAGGCAGCCTGCATTATCATGTTGATGCGGTTGCCCAGGCCTATTTCGCCTGCAATCTTGATAGCGTCTATGATGTAGAAGTTGAGTTTCTTCTCGGCAATTACCTTCTTAACATGTGCAGGAAGCTTTTCATCCAGCTCTTCCACGGTCCAGGGGCAGTTGAGCACAAAAGTGCCGCCTTCCTTGATTCCTTTCAGAACATCGGTCTTGTTCAGGAAGGAACGGTTATGGCAGGCAATATAGTCTGCGTCATAAACCAGGTAAGTGGACTTAATGGGCTTCTTGCCAAAGCGCAGGTGGGAAACCGTTGTTCCGCCTGATTTCTTACTGTCATAGGAGAAGTAGCCCTGTGCATACAGATCGGTATTGTCGCCGATAATCTTGATGGCGGCTTTGTTGGCACCAACAGTACCGTCGGAACCCAGACCCCAGAACTTGCAGGAGATGGTTCCTTCAGGAGTGGTGTCAACTACTTCAGACTCCGGCAGCGATGTATGGGTCACATCATCCACAATGCCGATGGTGAAGCGGTCCTTGGGCTCATCGCTCTGCAGGTTGCGGTATACGGCAATAATCTGGGAAGGTGTAGTATCCTTGGAACCCAGCCCGTAGCGTCCGCCGACGATGAGAGGCTTCTTCTCGTGGTTGTAGAATACATGAACAACATCCTGATAGAGAGGTTCGCCTAAGGAACCGGGCTCCTTGGTTCTGTCAAGCACAGCAATTTTCTTGACTGTAGCAGGCAGAACCTTCAGGAAATGCTCAGCTGAGAAGGGTCTGTACAGGCGTACACGGATAGCGCCTACCTTTTCACCCTTGCTCATCAGGTAATCTATGGTTTCATCAATGGTTTCGCAAACCGAACCCATTGCAACGATTACATATTCAGCCTCAGGATGGCCGTAGTAATCAAAGAGATTGTATGTTCTGCCGGTTATTCTGGAAATCTCCTTCATGTACTGGGAAACTATTTCCGGCACAGCTTCAAAGTACTTGTTTGCAGCTTCCCTTCCCTGGAAGTAGATATCAGGGTTCTGAGCACTTCCCCTTACTACCGGATGGTTGGGATTAAGGGCTCTTTCACGGAAAGCCTTGATGGCATCATAATCTACCAGAGGTTTAACATCCTCATAATCGATTACTTCGATCTTCTGAACCTCGTGGGAGGTGCGGAAGCCGTCGAAAAAGTGCAGGAAGGGAACTCTGGACTTGATAGCAGACAGATGTGCCACAGCTGCCAGATCCATTACTTCCTGAACGCCTGCTGATGCCAGCAGCGCAAAACCTGTCTGACGGCAGGCCATAACGTCCTGGTGATCGCCAAATATTGAAAGAGCATGTGCAGCAATTGCTCTTGCGCTTACGTGAAATACTGCAGGAAGCAATTCACCAGCAATTTTATACATATTGGGGATCATGAGCAGAAGACCCTGAGACGCTGTATATGTAGTTGTCAGGGCACCTGCGGTCAAGGAACCGTGAACCGTTCCCGCTGCACCTGCTTCGGACTGCATCTCAACAACCTTGACTTCCTGTCCGAAAATATTCTTTTGTCCATGGGCAGACCATTCATCCACCGCTTCTGCCATTGGAGAAGACGGGGTTATGGGATAAATGGCGGCAACATCGGTAAAGGCATAAGACATATAGGCCGCTGCCTGGTTGCCATCCATGGTCTTAACATGTTTCGCCATTGCGATTCCTCCTCTTTTTATAACCTTAGTGTTAATTTGACCTGTTAACTGCGAATCATGCATATGTCATGCAAAATGAAGCCTCTAAAAGGATCTGACAATATTCTATCATTTTTTGTACCATATGTATAGTCATAATTATTGATACAGCCCTGTCAATTAAATTATTCTTCGGGTTTGGGCTCTATAGTATAGATAAAGCCTTCATTATTCCTGTCTTCAATTGATTTGATTCTAAGCTCCCCGCCATATCCGGCTATAATAAAAAATCTGGAACCTTCCAGTATGTCAAATCCTTCAGTCCATCCACGGTTGGAATAGTAATATCCTCTGATGTTTTTGAACATCTCATCATGAAGTTCCATGTATATATCGTACACAATATCATCCGGATATATATCCTCATGAAGAATATACTCCTCTGTTTCCTGAGGCACTCCAAACAATTCCGTTGATACCCATTCGTCAGGTATTTCTTTGTCTGCTTTTTCATTGTCATCTTCCGGCCCCCGGCTTTCAGCGGTTTCTTCAGCCGGCTCATTGATATTGCTTTGGCTGTCGGCATTGGAGTTGCCATTATCATTCATTTCTCCCTGGCTGCACCCTAAAAGCGAAACAGCCAGCATAATGATTACTGCAAACAGACAAAAAAATCTTTTCATAAATGAATCCCTCTTATAATTACTGCATATTTAATTCGATGTCTTGGCAATCTAAATAGAATCGGCCGAATTTAACAAAGAGACTTATTGAAAATTATTATCAATTATTTTTCTTTATGTGTTTAAGATAAATAATCCTGGTTATATATATATTGCTCGGTCCAAGGAGCTGAATTTGATAACCGTTCTCAGTCCATGTGAAGTTGGTTTCTCATGGAGCCCCCTTATTCATACCTGTTAGCTTGCATTTTTAGTCCTCCGCCAATACGGAGGACATTTTTTTGCAAGAATATAATTGTGTAAATAAATGAAAAATTATGACTATTTGGTATAATGGTTTTGTACAGCTTAATCAGATAGAAGGGAAGGGATAAAATGAAAAGAATTTGTTTCATCGGTCTGGGAATCATGGGCAAACCTATGGCAATCAATCTTATAAAAGCAGGCTACTCACTCCAGGTATACGACAGAAATCCGCCCAAAGTAGAGGCCGTGGCCTCCGCCGGTGCAAGAGGCTGTTCCTCCATTAAGGAAGCCGTTGAAGGCTGCGACTACATAATAACCATGCTTCCCAACTCTCCCCATGTAAAAAGCGTAGTTTTAGGAGAAGACGGCGTTGCCGAGAACGCAAAAAAAGGTGCCCTTCTTATCGATATGAGTTCCATTGCCCCAAGCGCTTCCAGGGAGATTCATGACGAGCTCAAAAAAAGAGGCATCCGCATGCTTGATGCCCCTGTATCAGGCGGCGAGCCCAAAGCCATTGACGGCACCCTGGCCATTATGGCCGGCGGCGATGAAAAGGATTTTGAAGAGGCCAGGGAGCTGTTTGATGTATTGGGCAGCTCAGCCGTGCTGGTAGGGCCTGTTGGCAGCGGCAACACATGTAAGCTGGCCAACCAGATCATTGTAGCATTGAACATAGCAGCGGTCAGTGAAGGCCTGATGCTGGCCCGGCGGGCAGGCGCAGATGTGGAGAAGGTGTTTATGGCCATCAGAAACGGCCTGGCCGGCAGCACGGTTATGAACGCAAAAGTACCCATGATTCTGGAAGGCAATTTTAAGCCCGGCTTCAGAATAGACCTGCATATCAAGGATCTGGCAAACGCGCTGGATACCGGCCTTAATACAAATACTCCCCTGCCCCTAACCGCTGAGGTAATGCAGATGATGCAGGTGCTTAAGATTGACGGAGAAGAAAAAAGCGATCACAGCGCCCTGATGAAATATTATGAAAAACTGACCGGAACCAGGGTGCGCAAAGAATAGGCAGTGCTGATACAGCACTGCCATTTATATATCAACATTTCATTAAGATAGCAGAATCAGAATCAAAGGAATGGTGAGAATTGAGAAAATAGTAGTGATGCTGATAAACCTTGAAGCCAGGAGGGCATCACCGCCGTATTTTTCAGCCATTATGGCTGTATTAACAGCAGCCGGCATGGCGGTAATAATAACGCATATCTGCATTACTTCTTTGGGCAGGGGCAGCAGGCTCAAAAGCCCGTATACCAGCAAGGGCATTACAACCAGCCTCATGGCGCTGCCCAGATACAGTTCCCTGCCCTTGAATATATCCCGCAGGGGTACTTCTGCCAGCAGGGCCCCTATTATCAGCATGGACAGGGGCGATGTTATGGAACCGGTCAATGCTGCAGCTTCAAACACAGGCCTGGGCAGTTGAATTCTGAGCAGAAACAGCAGCATGCCGACCGCTACCGATAGAATTATGGGATGGGTCAGAACCTTTTTTACTGCATTTTCATCCTTTTTTCCCGAAAAAATCCTCATGCCGTAGTACAGGGCAAATACGTTATATGGTATTACGTACAAAGCGCCGTAGAATACTCCCCTGCTGCCAAAAATGCTGTAGAGAACGGGAAAGCCCATAAAACCGCTGTTGGAAAATATACTTATGAACTTAAGCACACTGCGCACCTTTTCTTCATACCGGCGGTACAAAAACTTTACAAGCAGCATGGAAAACAGATGAATAAATACAGATATGACAATGATCAGCAGGGCATTTAACAGCATCTCCGTGGACAGATCAAAATCAAAAGAGGTAATGATCAGCAGGGGCTGAGTTACCTGCAGCAGCAGATCAGACAGCTTGCCTGTCATGCCCTCGCTAATTATATTCCGCTTTCTGGCAAAAAAACCTACAAGCAAAACGAGAAATAGAATAATTACCTGTTCAATTACCACATTAATCTGCATATTATGCACATAACCTCAATTTCCTTAAAGTAAAAGCAAGCCCTATTATATCACATGAATTAAAAAACGGCCGGTATTTTTTATCTTAAAAATAATGCAGGGAGCAGGAACAAAATCAAGGAAACATTTATTAAAAGGAAGTTTTGTATGGCAACCGGAAAGGTATCCCGTTTGCTCTGAAGTTTTAAAAACCTGGATACATTGTTCCTTACGGGAAATATGGTAAACAAGGCCGGAATGGTGGTAACCGGCAGTATGTTCAGAACCAGCAGCAGCAATATGTCAAGATAAGATGCATAATAAATTACCTGGAAGAGGGCAAGCGCCTTTTCCCTGCCTATGTACAGGGGCAGGGTGTAGCGGCGGTTTTCCCAGTCATCTTCCATGTCGCAGATATTGTTGGCAAGCATGATATTGGAAATGCCCATAAAGGCAGGAAAGGACACAAGGAAGAGCACTAATATCTCTTTTACATTAAAATTAAGGTTCAGCATCCAGTTTCTAAATATAAGCTCAACCAGAGCCCCTTCGTTAAGATGTATGTATACCGACAAAAAGAGAATTACAAAGCCCATGAAAAAGCCGGAGAAAACCTCCCCCAAGGGCATGCGGGAGATGGGTACAGGCCCGAAGGTGTACAGGATGCCAACGGAAAAAGAAATTATTCCTAGAATTAAGACCACTGGAGAGGTGTTTAAAAAGAGCAGAATGCCAAAGCCAACCGCCAGAATCAGCAGGATAACTATGACCGTAAGAACGGAAAACTCCGATAAATTGTCCCGGACAATGGCGTTATGCTCCTCATAGCCGAAACCTTCGGTTTTTCTTGCTTTTTTATAGTCCAGATAATTGTTTATGGCTGTGGTTGCCATATCAAAGCACAGAAGGGATACCAGCATCAGAAGAAAATTGACCCAATTGAACTTTTGATAGCGGTAAAGTACAAAAACCGTGCCCAACAGAAAGGGCGTCATGCTGGCCGCCTTGGTTTTGATTTCCACCAGCTTAAGAAAACTTTTCAATCCCATATGCTAAAACCTCACATCACAAATAAATAATGCTGATAAATTGTGCTTATTCATGCTGATATTTTACCAGAAACTACGAATTTTTAACAGGCAGCCGGCCAAAAATGCAGAAAAGAGCGTTTGGCAAACGCCCTTTTCTGCATATATAATAACCAGGAGGTGTTAATTGCCATATATGCCGTAGGTTTTGGCTTCCTCTATCATTACCTGGGCATTGCGGAAATCGGCATTGGCCGGATACTCACACCCGGTTGCCAGGATAAAGCCGCCGCCTTTCTTATATACATCCATCTGGGCCCGGCATTCTGCCTGCACTTCTTCTTCCGTGGCATGAATAATCCAGGTAGGATCCACATGGCCGATAAGGGTGGTTACATGGCCGTATTTTTCCTTAAGTTCCTCCCTGGTCCGGCAGTCATCCGGCAGATGCAGGAATGAAATGGCCTCAGGCTGCATGGTTTCAATCTGAACATCAAAATAAATGCCGTTGCCGCAGTTGTGAATCATGACCATGCAGTTCTGATCATGTATATGCCGTGCCAGATCCTGCACGTATATGCCTTCAAATTCCTTCCACATCTGCTTGCTCATGATGGACTGGCTGGCAAACAAGGTATCCAGCATAATGGCATGAACGCCTGTTTCAATAAGCCCGCTGCAGTATTCCTTTAAAGTTTCCGTAATAGCTGCTACTGCACCTTTTACAGCGTCCGGATCGTCCAGGATGTCCATAAAGATATTGGCCTGGCCCCGCATCATGCTCAGAATTCCCAAGGGTCCGAAAACAAAGGCTACTATGGGATACTCCCTGCCATTTGCCTTAACCAGTTTATCACAAAGCTTTACATGCTCAGTCATCCTTTTGCCCCTTCTGTAATCGATGGGCTCTACCTTCCTGTAATCTTCTATGCTTTTCAGCATAAAATTGCTGAAATTGGGATGAGCAGCCTCATTTTCCGGATATACCAGTTCCTGCCCGAAGTCTGCCGCTTCCACCGACAGGTCGGTCAGGGTGACTATAGCATCCAAGTCAAATTTCTCGGTTACCTTGCAGTAGGCTTCCGCTGTTATATCGGCATTTAAAGCCCAGTCCTTATAGCTGGCATTTACGAGTTTCCTGGTAATTCCGTTAAGCAGGGGATATACCGGAACCCGGTCAGGCTCTTTGTGCTGCAAGGTCATGGCTACTCTTTCAAGTGCAGTCATTTCTTCTGTTTTGGTTAAAAACATATTCTTCCCTCCATCCAGCTAAAACCTTGTAAGTTGTGTCAAACTTTGTCTCTTTCTGCCTGTTTAAATTATAGGAAAGGCGTAACCGGCTAACAAGGCTTTACAGCCAGACAGACAAGATTACACCCGGAAGAAAACAAAGATCTACTAATAACAAAAAATCAGGCCCTTTAGCCTGAAATCATTTCTATAAATGTATAATTGTGTTATTTAAATGTCAATTATTAGAAGGAAAGTTTGCATAAATGTTTAGAAACTTGGAGATTCTTGCGAAATCAGCCCTCATTTTGAGCCCAGAATTCAGCCAAAACCTCTGCCGCCTGCTCCGGAGAGGCAACATTTGCATAGTGCTGCCACTCCGCAGGAAATTGCTGCAAATATCTTTTCTGCAGAAAGCGGTCATCCAGAAGAAGCACAAAACCCCGGTCATTTTCTGTCCTTATAACCCTGCCTGCCGCCTGCATCACCCGGTTCAGGCCCGGCAGCATATAGGCATATTCAAAGCCCCGTCCGTTAACCTTCTTATAATACTCTGCAATCAAATCCCTTTCAACCGACAGCTGGGGAAGGCCTACCCCCACCACTACCGCACCTGACAGGCGGTCTCCTGCCAGATCAATGCCTTCAGCAAATATGCCGCCCATAACAGCAAAGGCAATCATGGTTTTGCCGGGGGCATCATCAAAAGCTTCGAGAAACTTTTTCCGGTCATCATCATCCATTCTAATGCGCTGGACTATGATGTAATCCTCCGGCCAGGTTTTTCTGTAAAAGTCCAGCACATTGTTCAGATACTCAAAGGAAGGGAAATATACCAAATAGTTGCCCGGTCTTTGACTTACGGCCGCCTTGATATATTCTGCTATTCCCCGGAAGCTGTGTTCCCTGTCCCTGTACCGGGTAGAAATCCGGCCGGATATCATAAGGCAGAAATTCTCCTGCCGGAAGGGAGACGGCAGGCAAAGCGCTTCATCGTCCGGACTGCCGCCCAGTATTTCCTTGTAAAAAGCCATAGGCTGCAGGGTGCCGGAGAAAAAGACGGCACTTCGGTTTTTATCGTAAGCCTTGCGGAGCAGAAAAGACGGATCTGCACATAGCAGCCTGACGGTCACATCACTGCCTCTCCTGTAAACGTAGGCTGCATACCTTTCATCGAAAAAGCCTGCTGCTGCCAGAAAGGCTTTGCATTCATAATAAAGGTCAGTTGTCTTATCCGGCAGACTGCTGCGGTTAAGGGAAATAAAGGCTTCCAGTTCATAAGTAAAATCTTTAACCGAAGATATAAGATCTTCAGGAAATTCAATTACCCGGAAATTGCTGCCATCGTCCAGGCTTTTCCTCATGGCTGTGAACCATTTGTTGACAGCTTGAAATTTTTTATACAGAAGGGGCTCTGACTGCTTCCAAAACTTTCTGTAAGGCATAAAGGACTGTTTGGAAAGGTCTGCAGAATACATGTCCCTGGCCCGTTCCGCCAGATTATGGGCCTCATCAACCAGTAGAACATAATCTCCGCCGGCATCAAAAAAACGCCTGAGATAAGCTCTGGGGTCAAAGGCGTGGTTATAGTCGCATATGACAACATCTGCCCATTCACAAATATCCAGAGAGAATTCATGGGGGCAGACCCGGTGCCTTTCAGCATATTTGAGAACCAGTTCTCTGGTGATAATGCTCTCCGACAGGAGTATATCCTTAAGGGCAGCATTGACCCTGTCATAATGGCCGCGGGCAAAGGGGCAGTTTTCGCCGTCACAGTGAGGCATGTCCTGAAGGCACAGTTTTTCTTTGGCAGTTAAGGTTACGGAACGGATCACCAGCCCTTTTTCCTGCATAATCCGCAAGGTCTCCTCAGCCACCTGCCGGGTTACGGCTTTGGCGGTAAGGTAGAAAATCTTTTGAGCCAGACCTTCCCCCAATGCTTTAAGGGCCGGATACAGCACTGATACAGTTTTGCCGATGCCGGTAGGAGCATGAATAAACAAAAGCCTTCCATTCCGGACAGCCTGATAAGTGCTTTCGGCCATCCGGCGCTGCCCTTTGCGGTATTGTGGAAAGGGAAAGTCCAGTGAATGGATGGAACTGTTTCTTTTTTCCCTGTGATCCAGGTCCAGTCCTATCCAGCCGGCGTATTGTTCGGCCAGGCTGCTGAAATATGCCTTTAATTCGTCATAGGAACAGACCTTGGTAAACTGCCTTATCTCCTTTGTTTCCCTGTGGCTGTAGGTTAAACGGATGACAGCAGAGCTGCCGCCTTCCTGGCTTAAATACATCCACCCGTAGCATTTGGCCTGGGCCCAGTGCAGGGGATTATAATCTTCCCGGATCAGATCCAGGGGCACGGAAGTGCTCTTTATTTCATCGACCACCGGCTGCTCAGGACTTGGGATAATGCCGTCCGCTATGCCTTCCACCAGCAGGATAAACTTATCAAATTCCAACTGGCAGGACAGGCGCACTTCGGATACATAGCCCTCCTCGGCCGCAGCCTGAACCCGGCGGTGGGCCAAGGTTCCCTGCAGCAAAAGCTGAGGGCTGGCTATGCCGGCTGCAATATCCCCGGACCGCAGCAAAAATTCAATCATATTGCGGACTGATACCTGGATGACGGGTTTATTCATAGTGCAAAATTCCCTTTTCTGAAAATGGCAGCCCTTTGTCCGTCTTTGGTCAGACCGTCAATTTCCAGATCGGGAGTTCCAAACATAAAGTCCACATGAACCAGGGAGTCATTGATTCCGGCATCCAGCAGCTCTTCCCGGGTCATGGATTCTCCTCCTCTCAGGCTTACCGGATAAGCCTTGCCGATGGCCAGGTGGCAGGAGGCATTTTCATCAAACAAGGTATTGTAGAAAAGTATATTAAGGTTGGATACGGGAGAGTCATAGGGCACCAGTGCAACCTCGCCCAAAAAGCGGGAGCCTTCATCGGTTTCGATGAGATGCTTTAAGCTGTCATAGCCCTTTTTGGCGCTGAAATCCACAATTTCCCCGTCCTTGAAGGTAAATGAAAAGTCTTCAATCAGGCTGCCGTTATAGTTAAGGGGCATTGAGCTTACCACCCTGCCGTTTACACCATTTCTGGCGGGAGAAGTAAAAATCTCCTCGGTAGGCATGTTGGCAATAAACTCTATTCCATCTTCCGATATATCAGAGCCGCCCAGCCAGATATGGTCTTCAGGCAGCTCAATTTTCAAATCTGTTCCAAGTTTATTTCTTATATGTATCCATTGCAGCTGCATATCATTAAGCTTGTCCAACTTCTGCTTTAAGGAAGTCTTATGTATTTTCCAGGCCTCCACCGGATCCTGGTCATCTGCCCGTACCGATGTTAGAATGGCATTCCACAGCTTTTCCACTGCCTGATCTTGGGGGATGCCGGGAAATACCTTTGCGGCCCATGAAGGGGTGGGAACGGATGCCACGCACCAGACATTCCTGTTGTTCATCAGGTTGTCAGAGTGCTCCTTAAGTTCTATGGAGGCGGTCTTCTTTGCCCTGGCTATCCTGCCTGGATCAACATCCTTCATCAGCTCAGGATCTGATGCAGATATGCTTAAAAATGCTGCTCCCTGCTCAGCGTAAGAGAGATAGAACTGCTTCCGCCATTCAGGAAACTGGTCGAAAACCTCATCCGGGGCATACAGGTAGCGAAGCTTGGATACAATGTCGTCATTCCAGTTAAGCACTACTTCCCTGGCGCCTTCCTCATAGGCTGTTTCCGTTATCAGCCTGGCAAAATCAGCACAGTCCACAGGAGAGCTTATTACCAGCGTCTGATTGGGTTGAATATTGATGCCGATTTTTACTAACAATCTTGCATAGTTTTTTAAAAGATTCTTATCCAAAAAAACACCTTCCATCTACTTTTTATCTGTTTTTCATTTTCTGTTTTATACACTGGCAGTTCAGCTTAAGGCCTTTTCTTAACCCCCACGTAGATAATGCCAGCTATAGGCCTGTAGTAATGGTCATCCAAAAGTTCGGTTTCCACCATCTTGTCCCCTTCCAGGTATTCCCGGTATACCTTTACCTTATATCCATTCCTGGGTGCCACATGAACATATTTTTGATCCGTATAGGTTACATATCTGCCTTCCCTGTCTATACGTACTTCAGGCGCCGGAGGAGGCACGGATGCATATTCCTCGGTCCGTATACGGATGGTGCGACCGTTGGGAAGGGGTTCACCGTAAATTTCAAAATATATCTTTTGATCGGCATAAAAGGTTCGGAAATACACGGGGCTGTTTTTATTGTTTTTTATCTTAAGGTCTATGGGCGGTGCCGGCAGGTTTACCGTGGTATCCAGCCCTTTTTCAATATAGGCTACGGGAAAGGAGTGCCTTTGGAATTCCACCACTTCCAAACCTGCCCGGATGGCAGCATTGTAAAGGGTGGTGGAAGTTTGGGAAACTCCGCCTCCAATGGCATCTCTCAGGCTTTTGTCCGCCACAATCATAGGAGCTGCCCGGTATCCCTTTTCCGCTGTCCTTTCCCCTACCAGTCCGTTAAAGGAAAGGATTTCCCCGGGCTGCAATACAAGCCCGTTAAACTCCATAGCTGCCTTTATCACATTATGGGTACGGTCCGGCGCGCTTTTGGACAAGTCCGTGCCGAAGGTAACCAGTTTTTCGGTTTTGCCTTCAAAATCCCTGGCATAGACCCCGGGCTTTATTTCTTCAAATTTTAGTTCAAGGGAAAAATTGAAATTGCCCTGGCTTAAATTGTTTTCAATCTCCTCCATGACCGGGCCGGTATGCAGCTTCCTGCCCGGCTTTTCCTCTGAAATTACAAACATTTTTTCCGGATCCGAAGCATCCGGATTAAAGCTGATGGAGGCATCAACCGGTTCCTGCTCCAGCTCTTCAGCTGCCTGTTCCAGCTTATTCCTGATTATATCGGTATTATAAGTGATTTCTGTTGAAAAGTGTACAGGATTATCATTCAGCTCATAAATTTCTTTAATGCGGTCAATGATTCCCCGGCCGCGGCCTATTGCGTATGCCTTCATAACCAGCTCTTCATGGTTGGATTTAAGATTTATGTCTTCATGGTCAAAAATCCATTCCTGCTCACCGGCATACAGGCGGATCTGAACCTGTTCCTTCTTTGCCTGCCATTCCGACTCCAACTTCTCCGAAGCCTGCTTTCTGGTCAGGCCGCCCATATGCTTGCCGTCTATAAAAATATTATCATAAATGAACTCGTGATTCAGATGTTCTTCATAAAGCTGAATTGCAAAATAAGCAAGTGCAGCAGATGCCAGTAATATAAGCAGAAAAAACAAAAAACCCTTTCTGCCCCCTTTTTTGTCCTTCATATAAAGCAAAAAACCTCCCAAAAACTTACTATGCAATATTTACCCCGTTCTTTGCCTGGTGACACAAATCTCCCGGCCTCTGCTTGCAATTTTAATATCAATGCTATATAATTTTACCAAGTTGTGCATGATTTATATAGGGTTATTTTTTTTCTGGAGAAACGGGAGGTTATTGCCATGGCTTTCTCTGTAGCCTTGCAGATGTATTCGGTCAGAGATTATGCCGACAGGGACTTTAAGAGCACCCTGCAGAGGATAAAAGAAATTGGATACAAGGGCATAGAACTGGCCGGCTTGTACGGGCATACGCCGGCTGAAGTAAAAAAACTGACGGATGAAATCGGGCTTGTTCCAGTTTCCGCTCATGTATCCCTGGAAGATATGCTGGCAGATCCTGATAAAATTTTCACAGATTACTCTGAAATCGGTTGTACCTATATCGCTATCTCCTCAATGAATAAAGAGCGCATTCTGGATGAGGAGAAATTTAATCATACCATTAAGGACATAGAAAACCTGGCCGCTGCTGCCCAGAGGAACGGGCTGCAGCTGCTTTACCATAATCATGAGGCAGAATTTCATAAAATAAACGGTGAATATGCCCTGGACATACTGTATCAATCCATTCCAACGGAACTGCTCAAGACCCAGATTGACACCTGCTGGGTGCATGTGGCAGGCGAAGATCCGGCGGAGTATATAAGAAAATATATCGGCAGATCTCCCGTTGTTCATCTGAAGGACTTTATTTTTAACAAAAATCCCAAGGAAACGGATCAAACCGGCGACCAGGCTGAAGAACAAGCCAAGGAAACAAAGGAAGAGGATATAATCATCAGCTTCCGCCCCTTGGGCAACGGTGTGCAAAACTTTCCCGCCATCCTGACGGCAGCGGAAGAAGCCGGAGCAGAGTGGGTTGTGGTTGAACAAGACCGGCCTTCCATGGGCAAAACTTCCATGGAATGCGCTGAAATCAGCCGTAAATACCTTAAAAATCTCGGCATATGAAAATGATACCGCCGCTCAGCTGCAAAGCGGCGGTTTTTTATTTTATTCCCTGGTCAGCAATTCAGCCACTTCTGCATTATCCATCATTTTATCCAGGGATTCCACATTCAGCTGGCTTAAGATCTTAATTATGTTCTGATTGTCGAATGGCGTGAGAATATAGGATTCTTCTGCAAAATCATTTACAAAATACTTGGCCTTTTCCCTGTCTATATTGGTCCTGGGCCCGCCTACGCAGCCGCCTGTGCAGCCCATGCCTTCAATAAAATTGGCATCCACCTTTTCTCCTTTGCTCAACCTGTCCAAAATTTCCTTGCATTTCTTGGCCCCGTCCACTTTCTTTGCCTTCAGCTTAATAACCCGTTCGGCTTTCAGCCGGTTAACCACGGTTTTCACCGAAAAGCTCACCCCTCCGGTTCTGGCATACAGCCTGCCCCCTAAAGAGGCATGGTCAGTTTCATCGGAAGGCAGCTCTTCCAGCCTTATTTCCAGGGCATCAAATATTTCCTTCAGCTCCCGGAAATTAATCACATAATCAATGGCACCTGCCAGCTCCGGCTCCTTAAACTCAGCTTTTTTGGCAATGCAGGGGGCGATGAATACCACCTTGGCCTCTGGATAGAGCTTTTTCAGGATTCTGCCGCAGGCAATCATGGGCGAAACGGAAGGCGACATGTATTTATACATATCCGGATAGTTTTTCTTAACCATGTTAAACCACACAGGGCAGCAGCAGCTGGTTAAGAAGAAATCCTCCTCCGTTTTGACCAGCTTGTCAAATTCAATGGCTTCCTTGATGGTGAGGATATCGGCAAACATGGCCACTTCCACCATGTCGGCAAAGCCCATTACCTTAAAGGCAGTGCGCAGCTGGCCCATGGAAACACTCTCGCCGAACTGGCCTGCTATGGCCGGGGCTGCAGCAGCGTAGACCGGCACCTTGGCCTCTTTTAGAAGATTTACCACCGGAAGAAACTCAATCTTATCGGCCAGAGCGCCAAAATCGCAGGCTGTGACACATTCACCGCAGTTTAAACATTTATTGTTTTCAATTATTGCTTCTCTGGTTCTGCGGTACATTCCCGTTTCATATTTGGGGCAGACGCATTCTTCCCTGTCGCAATACTCGCAGGGCCCGTCCACCCGGGCTATGACCGGCAGATCCACCCGGCCGGATTTTTTAACCCATTCCAGCTCATCGCTGAAGCCATCTTGGCCTCTGGGTTCCATGCCCATAGCTATGCGGATGTGGTTTTTAATAAAAGGCATTTCATCTTCCCGGAAACCGTATTTATCTTTAATAAATACAGCCAGTTCCTCCAGGTCGGAAGCGGTATTCAAAGTGCCTTTCCAGTAGCGTTTTACCAGTTCGTTGAAGATAAACATGCGTTTCAGGGTAAAATCCATGTATTTTTCTTCCAATGCCCATACCTTCCTTCTAACCTTGTATTTTTCTGCCACATGCATTCCTATATTTAATAATATTCCCCCATGCATCAGCCTTCAACAGTTAAATTCCATTGCATAAATCCGGTTGCCCCTTCTGTTTGAAACTGCTATAATAGGGGTAGAAATTATTTAAACAATCAAATAATATTGCTAGGGGAGCTGCGGCTGAGAGGATTGGTTTTCCAATCGACCCTTTGAACCTGTAGGGTAATTCCTGCGTAGGGAAGCATGTACTAAACATGAATTATTTCATTTCATGTTTATACCTCTCATTGTGGTTCTTCCTTGCAATAGTTACAAGGAGGAATTTTTTATGTTCAGTAAGTTTGCAGATCTTTCACCAACCACTATTGCCATTCTTTGCATGCTCATCATAATCGGTGCAGGGGGCATCATCTTCATCAAAAAAAGCTCAAAGGTACGCTTTACTACCAGAATGCTGGTTTATGCCAGCGTAAGCATAGCACTTTCATTTGTGCTTTCATATATACGCCTGGCACGTATGCCCCAAGGCGGAAGCATTACTCCGGGAAGCATGCTGCCTGTAATGCTCTTTGCCTATATATTCGGGCCCATACCGGGCATAATAACCGGAATTGCCTACGGCTTCCTCCAGTATATTCAGGATGCATATCTGGTTCATTGGGCCCAGTTCCTGATGGACTATCCCATTGCCTTCGGCATGCTGGGCCTGGCGGGCCTGTACCGCAAGAACCTGGCGGTGGGCAGCTTTATTGCCATCTTTGCCAGATTCCTGATGCACTTCCTGACGGGAATTCTCTTCTTTGCCGAATTCGCCGGGGATCAGAACGTGGTATTGTATTCCCTGGCATATAACGGCAGTTACCTTTCAGTGGAATTCATAATCTGTGCTGTTGTTGCATCCCTGCCTCCTATGAAAAACTTGTTCAGGAGGCTGCAGAGCACTTACGGCACAGAACAATAAAAATACTCCACTGATTTGATGCTCCTCTGGACTTATACTGCCAAAAGGTGTATTATTACAGGTGTGGTATAAGTCCGGAAGGAGAGAATGGATTAATGAGAAGGATGGTAGGAACGGTTGTAAGAGGCATTCGCACTCCCATAATAAACAAAGGGGATAATCTTGAAGAACTTGTGATTGATTGCGTGTTAAAAGCCTCTGAATCTGAAGGTTTTGCCATAAAGGACAGGGATATTATAGGCATTACCGAATCCGTAGTGGGCCGAGCCCAGGGAAATTATGCACATGTAAATGATATTGCCGAGGATATCAGAAACAAATTCGGAAACGACACCATAGGCGTAATTTTCCCCATACTAAGCCGCAACCGCTTTGGCATATGCCTGAAGGGCATAGCCATGGGAGCAGCCAGAAAAATTGTACTGATGCTGAGTTATCCTGCTGATGAAGTAGGCAATCACCTGGTAGACATAGATCTGCTGGATGAAAAAGGCGTAAATCCATGGTCCGATGTGCTTACCAGGGAAGAATTCCGGGAGCTGTTCGGAGCTGCCAGGCATCCCTTTACCGGTGTGGATTATATAGATTATTACCAGTCCATAGTGGAAGAGGCGGGCAAGGAATGTGAGATTATTTTCTCCAACAACCCTCTTACCATACTGGATTACACCAAGAGCGTGCTGACCTGTGACATCCACACAAGGAAAAGAACCCAGAGGCTGCTAAAGGCCAACGGGGCAGAAAAACTCTACGGCCTGGAGCATATTTTAACTGCACCTGTCAATAAAAGCGGTTATAACGAAGAATACGGCCTCTTGGGCTCCAACAAGGCCACTGATACCGAAGTCAAGCTCTTTCCCCGGGATTGCCAGCCCCTGGTTGAACGTATACAGGCACTGATGAAGGAAAAGACCGGTAAAACCGTGGAGGTTCTGGTTTACGGCGACGGCGCCTTCCGGGATCCGATAGGCAAAATATGGGAACTGGCAGATCCGGTGGTTTCCCCGGCCTATACCAAGGGCCTGGAGGGCACACCCCACGAATTTAAGCTTAAATACCTGGCCGACAGCATCTTTGGCCACCTAACAGGAGAAGAACAGAGAAAGGCCATTACTGAATATATTGAAAAACACAAGGTAGATTGCCAGGACGATGCCCTGTCCCAGGGTACTACCCCGCGCCGCCTGACCGACCTGATAGGCTCCCTGTGCGACCTGACCTCAGGCAGCGGCGATAAGGGTACGCCGGTGATATATATTCAAGGTTATTTTGACAACTTTACCACGCAGGAATAAGCAGACAAATATTTTACACATATAATCAAACGGCAGCCCCGTAAAGAGGGCTGCCGTTTTATATCCCTGTCAAACCATAGAATTCAGGTATTGCTTTACTTTCCTTATATAGTTCTGGGTTTCCTTTGGCAGTTTTTTCATCTGTTCCGGATCGGTTAAATCTGTTAACCCTAATCCGGCTACTCTGCCGGGACCGCTATTGTAGGCTGCCAAGGCCAGCTCCAAATTGCCATTGAAGCGGTCCAGCTGGGCTTTTAGATACCTGACGCCGCCATCTATGTTCTGTTCGGGATCAAAAGGATCCTTTACGCCCAGGCCGGCTGCCGTCTGAGGCATAAGCTGCATGAGCCCCATGGCGCCGCTGCGGGATACGGCATTGGGATTAAAGCTGGATTCAGCCTTTATAACCGCCTTAATCAATGCTGGATCCACACCGTATTTCTGCCCCTTTTCAATTATTAAGCCGTCATACCGGGTAAAGGAATTTTTGCTGTTTACGGTTAAGGAAGCCATGCGGCCGGGTATGTTCAGGTAAGAAAAATCATGGCTTTCACCGCTGCCCGGGACAGACTGCTCCAACTGCTGCTGGTACTGGGCCAGCTGGGCTTTTAAAAGAGCAAGGAAGATAATATTATCTCTGCTGCTTGTATCCGTAGGAAAGAGTATATTTTGAAATACTAAACTGGTAATTTCATTTATCATTTCTTAATTCCCTCATTTGCCTTTAACTTACTCCACCAGCCAGTCTGGATATCAGTTCATTAAAGGTGTCGATTTCATCGGGATAGTTGGCGCCGAATATTTGAATGTCCGGATCTGCAACAGCATCCTGGACCACAGGGGTTACAGCATCCAGTATTTTTCTTTCAAGAACATTCAGGTCTTCAACAGGCGTATAGGGGCACAATATCAAAAATTCGCCCAGATCGGTTTCAATTATTTCATCGCTCTGCCTTAAGATGTTTCTGAGCCTATTAAGCACCTGCAGATTCAATTCCATGGTAGAGCCTGCAATATTTAAAAGAATTATGCAGACAGGGAACCTTTCCCGGACTGCCGATTTTATAGCCCCGATTATCCTGCTGTTCCGGCCGGCAGGCAGCCTGGATATTTCCTCGGCTTTCCTTTCTGTTGCTGCCCTTTTATCCTGAATTTTCAGTATAGCCTTGACCTTTCTGAGCAGGGTATTATCACTGAAGGGTGTGAGAAGGATGTCTGTAATATATAGTTTAACCCTGTCTGACAGCTGATAGGTGTTCCTGTCAGCCATAATCCAAAGTATAGGCAGTTTCTTAAGATTGGCCTGGATCAAAGTTGCCAGGTCAGTTTCCTGATCATCCTCTTTGTAATCCATAATCATCAGGCTGGCATTTTTGGCCAAGTCAAGCTTGATCATAAGTTCATCCGGATTTGATGCTTCGATGTAATAAAAATCGTTCTTCATCAAAATGCGGATAACTTTCATCCTAAGTTTGGCATTGCGAATATAGAGAACGATAGTATTCATGCACACCCTCATTTCCGCTGTTCATGACAATCTCTACTATATGTATCGGCAGATGCCAGCCCATATAAATACCTGTTTGTCGAAAATATTATCTTCTCAGTTGATTGACCATGCTCCACATCTCATCGGCTGCATGAATACTCCTGGTGTTTATTGAATATGCCCGCTGGGTTATCAGCATCTCCGTCAGTTCCTTAACCAGATCCACGGAGGAGCTTTCCAGAAAGCCCTGGCGGATTATACCTGTCTGATCATTCACAATAAGCAAGTCATCCTGGCTGGCAGGGGAAAAGTAATTATCGCCTATGGAGGAAAGGGAGGCTTTATCGTTTACATCAAACAGCAGAATTCTGCCGATTTCTATTGTCTGGCCCGCCTGGCCGGTTACGGTTACCAGGCCCCTTTCATCTATGCTGATCTCCTGGCCAGACAGGTCTGCATTCTGTACATACATATCCATAACTACATAATTTCCCGCGCTGTCTGCCAGCCTGCCCTCGGCATCCAAGGAAAAGGCCCCATCCCTGGTGAGCAGAATCTCACCATTTCGGCCCTGAATGCCGAAAAAGCCCCGGCCTTCAATAGCCAGATCCAGGGGATTGGAGGTTTCCCGCAAAACTCCCTGTTCAAAGCTGTGGGAAAGGTCTTTAATGCGGCTTCCGGTGCCTATCTCCACCGGCTTTTCCCTGGCTGCTTCCGTCTGCGGAATACCCCTGTTTGCCAGCCTGTCATAAACCAGATCGCCAAAATGTGCATTCAGACTCTTGTATCCGTCTGTCTGGGCATTGGCTATATTATGTGCGATGACATCCATTTTCTTTTGTATGCTGTCAAGGCCCGTACGCCCTGTCTGCAGTATCCGGTTCATGGTTTATATCCTCCTGTTATAGTTTTCCAACTTCATTAACGGCTTTGCCCAAAGTCTCATCCATAGCCTGAATGGCCCTTTGGTTGGATTCGAAACTGCGGGTTATCTCTATCAGCTTTACCAGCTGCTCCAGGGGGTTTACATTGGAGGCTTCAATAAAGCCCTGTCTGATTGCATAGGCATCTGCTGCCTGGGGAGCTGCTCCTTCAATAATATACAGGTTATCCCCTATACGCTGCAGCTGCTGCAATTCTTCAAAGGTGACAATGCCCAGGATATAGGAGCGGTTATCCGGGGTTTGAATTGTTCCGTTCATATCAGCTGTTACCTGATCCGTGCCCAGAAGAATTGTCTGGCCGTTTATGTCCAGAACCGGATGACCGTCACTGGTGACCAGCTCCCCGTTCTGATTGAGCCGGAAGCTGCCGTCCCGGGTATAAGCCTGGCTGCCGTTGGGCAGAAGAACCGTAAAAAAGCCTTGGCCTTCAATGGCAAAATCCAAAGGTTTATTGGTTTCCTTTAAAAGCCCCTGTCCAAAATCGGTATATAGATCATCAACGGATGCTCCGAAATTCATGCTGCCAATGGCAGAAAGCCTTCTGCCGGCAGGATCATTGGCACGGTTCAGTACATTCATCCGATGGGTTGCAGCTGCTATCAGTTCCTGCTGTTTAAATGAAGGAGTTTCAATATTGGCAAGATTCTGGGATACATTTTCCTGCCTTTTCTCCTGCACAATCATGCCCATTGCGCTGGTATAAAGCCCTCTGATCAATTGCTTTTCTCTCCTTCCTGGCTTTTTGGAACAGCCCTGATTTCATCTTCATACACCATTCCCATAGCCCTGGCACGCATCTCTATCTCCATGGGGGAAAGCTCCTTTTTTGGAGCGGCCATGCTGAGAAGCCCGGCAATTATAAGGCCGATGCCCAGGCCTATGAAGAAGCGGCCGTCCTTCAGCCTGCTTATTCCTTCAATAATTTTCGAATATATTTTAATTCACCCTTTTCCATATTTGGTCTTGCCCCGGCATCATCGGGATCCGCGCCGGTATCTTCAGGAGGCGCTTCATCACTGCCCCTTGTGCCTTCTCTATCCAAAAGACCATCATCTGTATAATCAGCATTAGATGCATATTCTTCCGGATCAGCAGCCTGGCTTTTATTTGCTGCCTCCAGTTCCTGCAATATATGGTCAAGCTTATTGTCTGCATAGTCGAGCTTGCTTTTAATCTCCTGGCTCAATGCCAATAAGCTGATATATTCCTCTCTTTCAGTGCTTTGCCGGCTTAATATTTGCCGGAAGCCTGCATTTGTTACATTATTCTCCTTTTTCAGCAAATATCCTCCATAAAGCAGCAAAAATATGCCTGCTGCCAGTAAAAAATAAGGCATGTTTTCACCATCCTAAGCATTTTGCATAAACTCCCTCAGCTTAACTAATATTTTACCATGTATCTGAGAAACCCTTGGCAAGCTGACCCCAAGGATTTCCGCAATTTCCTTCAAGGTAAGTTCTTCATAGTAGTATAAGTTGAGTATCAGCTGTTCACGGCTGCTCAGCTTTTTTATTGCGTCTGCAAGGATCTTTTTGCGTTCCTCATCCAGCACGATTTCCTCCGGAGCCCGGGTTTCCTTATCCTCCATAACGTCCAATAGGGTAAATTCACCATCCTGTCCGGAAAATAATACCTCTTCCAGGGAATATTGGGAAAGATAATGGATATTATCCTCTATTTCATAGAGCTCCTTCAAGCTGATGGACATATAGCTGCAGATTTCCTCAGGCTCAGGTTCTCTTTGCAGCTTTTGCTGAAGTCGGCTGCGTGCCTTATAATAGGCATTGATTCTATCCATCTTACCCCTGGAAACCTTGCCGCTTTTCCTTAATTCATCCAATATTGCACCCCTGATACGCCATTTAGCATAATGCTGAAAGGGTACGCCTTTTTCGCTGTCATAGCGCTTATAGGCCTCAATCAGGCCCATTACGCCTATCTGGATCAAATCCTCCCGGTCATAATGTGTATGTTTTAAGTTTATTTGACTGACTATTCTATGTATCAGGGGAAGATATTGAACCACCAGCGAATTGAGATCCTGTTGTTTTTCATATGCAGTGGTCATGATTCTACACCTTTGTGCCTTATCTCTCTGTATTTTTTAAATATGAAGCCTATGATCCTGTCCCTTTCCGCTTCGTTTATTTCCACAAACTTAACTCCGTGATGGTAAACTGCCACATTATCCAGAATGTTGGTATATCTGCGCACAACCTCTCCCTTAATCCCGATTTCCAGCTCTTCTGACCTGATATATACATAAACCCGGTCGCCTTCCTCCAAAGGCCGGTTGGCTGCAAGGTTTATGCCGCCCCCGCTGATGTCCATTATGGTGCCCGTCTCCCATGGTATGGAACTGTCCTGCAGGATTCCTTCCCAGCCGTTTTCCTCCAGCAGGGATTCAAGCTCCTTTGCCACCTCCGCATATTTAACCGGCATGGTTATGTCCAGGCGCACATAACTTCGCCTTTGCACCCTGGTCAGCTCATCAGGTATGCTAAGTTTATACAGGGGTATGTTTTCAACCATCCGGTCCAGCACCATGCTGTTGAACATATAAACCTTGCCGTCATCATGGTAATAGATACCGGTTACTTCGTCTCCCACATGAAGAAGCTGTTGCTCGGTTCCCTTTAAGGGAACGGTTACCATAAAGTAATCCTTTGTCCAGTCCTGCACCAAACTTATGCCCAGCTGCCCTTCCTCATTTACAAATTCAATTTTTTGATTAATGCGAAATTGCAGCTTTGTCATTCTATCTCTCCTGTCAACCAAATACTTTTAATAATCTCCGGTAAAGTTGCTGAATGGAGTTTATACGGCTTATGCCTCCGTTGGCGGGTTCCTTGCGGCCTAAAAGCTCTTCCGCTATTCTGTTGATGCATCTGCTGGCTGAACAGTTTGGGTATTGAACCAGAAAAGGAGTTTGCTCCATAACCGCCTGTGTCACCTTATCGTCATTAAGGACATATCCCAGCATCTCCAGGGGTTTGTTGAGAAAGGTTTTGGTGGTGCTGTTGAGCCTGCCGTAAACATTCTTCCCCAGGCCGGAATCAGGACATCGGTTTACAATCACCTTGGTGTTCTTATTCAGCTTAAACTGCATCATAATCTTAATTGCGCTGTATGCATCGGTCAGAGCCGTAGGTTCGGGGGTGGTTACCAGAATCAGCTCCTGGGAAAAGGAAATAAAGGATAAGGAATTCTTATTTATTCCTGCCCCGGTATCGATCAGAATTATGTCTATATCCTCCAAGGCCATAAACTCCCGGCCTAATGCTTCCTTCTGCTCCACATCCAGCACGGCCAGCTCCATGATGCCTGACCCGCCGGGCAGCACCTTTATGCCCTCATGGCCGGTTACCAGGGTGTCTTTCAAGGGGTATCGGTTGAACAATACATCATATATGGTATGCTTGGGATATATGCCCAAAAGCACATCCACATTTGCCATTCCCAGGTCGGCATCTATTATAAGGACCCTTTTACCCCTGCGCTGAAGGGCTATTGCCAGATTAACCGCTATGTTGGTTTTCCCGACTCCCCCTTTCCCGCTGAATATGGTATATATTCTGATGGGCTTTTCTGGTTCCTGCAAAATGCTGCTATGATTTTCCCTGACCAGATCTCTCAGCCTGGCTGCCTGATCCACTAAGGGTTCACCCCCATGAAGACATACTCAAGCAAACTTTCCATGGTTGCCTTCTTGATGTCTTCAGGAACAATTTGCCCGGTAGTTAGATAGCTCAAGGGCTTATCCGTATAATGATTTATATTCAGAATATTTCCGTAACACATGGTCTCGTCCAGCTTGGTCAGTATTACCGAATCATAGCCGATAAGCTGATAGTTTTCCAGTATCAGCTTTACATCAGCCCTGCGGGTGGCGGCGCTCATAACCAGTATGTTATGCACCTTTTCCACCGCACCCAGGCACTCCTTGATTTCCAGCAGCTGCTCCTTGGCCTGGGAGTTTCTGCCGGTAGAGTCTATAAGTATAAGGTCGCATGCCTCCAGCTTTTTTAGAGCTTCCGCCATCTCTTCCCTGGTGGAGACAACCTCCAAGGGCAGGCTTAAGATATCCGCATAAGTCTTAAGCTGCTCCACTGCCCCTATGCGGAAGGTATCCATAGTGATCAGGCCTACCTTTTTTCTCTTCTCCAGGGTCTCCTTGGCAGCCAGCTTGGCTATGGTGGTGGTTTTGCCAACACCTGTCGGCCCTATAAAGGCCCAGATATGGCTTTTCATTTTGTTCCTTGATCTGACGCTTTTCTTCAGTTTTTTCTCAAAGTACTGGCTGGCACGGTCATAGTCGATATTTGCACTGCCTTCACTTTTACAGAAGTCGTCAAAATCTTTTATAATCTCCTCATCCAAATCCATGTCACTTAGGTGCCGTTTCATAACGGTGCTGAACTGAACCTTTCTGCCGCCCCTTTGCCGGGCCTTTTCCTTCTCCAGCAGCTTACTTACCATATCCCTTAATTCCTTGATTTCCTTCTCCAGCTGTGCATGATAAGTGTTTTGGACAGGGATCTGGGAGTGGATTATTTCCTTGGAATCATTCCGGGCAGTCTGATCGGGCTGGTCCACCGCAGCAGTAACTTCCAGCACCTTCTTGCTGAACAGATTTCTAAGCCCTTTTTTGCGTATCCATCTGCTGCTTATAATGATGGCATCGCTGCCCAGCTCATATTTTATTCGGGCCATGGCTTCATTCATATCATTGGCCAGATATCTTTTAATCATCATATATATTCACCATCCCTACTGTCTCTATTTCAACAGAATTGGGAATTTCATTCAGGGACAGCACTGCAATATGAGGGAAAGCCATTTCGATCATCCGCTTAAAGGGAGCCCTGATTTTGGGCGATACCAGTATAACCGGTTTAATCTGCTGAAGGGACAGCCTTTCGGTAAGCTCATGAATCCTCTGCAGAATCTTAGTGTTGATGTCCGGTTCAATGGCAGGGAAGGAACCCTGGAAGGACTTCTGGATATTGTCTCCAATATACTCCTCCAGCCTGGGATGAACAGTAATAACATTCAATATACCCCTTTCATCCAGATAAGGCTGGACGATGGTTCTGCTTAAAGAGTAACGGACATACTCGGTCAGAAGCTCTGTGTTTTTGGTGCTTGGGGCATAGTCGGCCAGGGTCTCCAGAATGGTGACCAGGTCCTTGATGGGCACCTTTTCCCGGAGCAGGTTTTGAAGTATCTTCTGCACTTCGCCCAAGGTAAGCAGATTGGGTATCAGCTCTTCTACCACGGCACTGTACCTGTCCCTTAAAGCATCGATCATCTTCTTTACTTCCTGCCTGCCCAGAAGCTCATGGCTGTGCTCCCTTATTACCTCGCCCAGATGGGTTACCATAACGGTGGTGGCATCCACTACGGTACAGCCCAGCATTTCAGCCCTGTCTCTCAGCTTTTCCTCTATCCAGAGGGCAGGCAGGCCGAAAGCAGGCTCCCTGGTAGGCATGCCTTCCAGATCTATTTTTTCATTGGCAGGGTTCATTACCAGCAGGTGGTTGGGCATAAGCTCGCCTCTGGCAACTTCTATGCCTTTTATTTTCAAAGTATATTCATTGGTCTGCAGCTGCAGGTTGTCCCTTATGCGGATTGACGGAATAACAATGCCCAGCTCATGGGCACACTGCCTTCTGATACCGGAAATCCGCTCCAGCAGATCCCCCCCGCTGCTTTCATCGGCCAGGGATATAAGGCCGTAGCCGATTTCCACCTCCAGCATTTCCACCTGGGTAAGAGCCAGGTAATCCTCCGGTTCCTCAACAGCTTCCGGTTTTGCCTCCTCCACGGCAGCTGCCTGCTCCATTCGTTCCTTTTCCTTCTCGTCTTTATTTAAAAGCCAGGCACCTGCCCCGCAGCCTGCTGCCAGCAAAAAGAAAGGTATGGTGGGGAAACCGGGTACAATGCCTAAAATCAGCATTACAGCGGCAGTTACCATCATTACCTTGGGGAAAGAGAAAAGCTGCCGGCTCAGGTCGGTTCCGAAGTTCTGCTCAGAAGCTGAACGGGTTACCAGAATACCAGAAGCAACGGATACCATAAGGGAAGGTATCTGGCTGACCAGACCGTTACCAATGGTAAGAAGTGCAAATTTTGTAAGCGCCTCCATTACCGGATAGCCCTGCTGGAGCACGTATATGGCAATTCCGCCGATGAAGTTGACCAATGTTATGACAATGCCGGCTATGGCATCCCCTTTTACGAACTTCATGGCACCGTCCATGGCGCCGTAGAAATCGGCTTCCTGCTGCAGTTTCTTTCTTCTTTCCTTGGCTTCCTGTTCGTTGATGACGCCGGTGTTCAGATCGGCATCGATGCTCATCTGCTTACCGGGCATGGCATCCAGGGTGAACCTGGCGGAAACTTCCGATACCCGGCTGGCACCACTGGTTATTACCACCAGCTGGATTATTACAATAATGATGTATATAATAGCGCCGACAATGTAGTTTTCGCCGGTTACAAACACGCCGAAGGACTCTATTACCTTTCCGGCATAACCTTCGCTTAGTATCAGCCGGGTGGCCGATATGTTAAGCCCCAGCCGGAAAAGGGTGGTTACCAGCAAAAGGGAAGGAAAAACGGAGAAATCCAGGACTTCGGTGGTAAACATGGATATAAGCAGGACTATGATGGACAGAGTTATGTTCAAAGTTAAAAGCAGATCCAATGCTCCTGTGGGAACGGGGAGAATGATGAGGGTTATAATACCCAGAATACCGAAGGCTATTAAAATATCTACATATTTCGCAGGTTTTTGGTAAAGGTCTCGGACATTCATCGACATATATATTCACCCGATTAGATTTTTCCTTCCATACGGTATACCACGGCCAGCACCTCGGCCACCGCCTGATAGAGTTCTATGGGGATTTCACTGCCCACTTCGCCCTTTTGGTACAGTGCCTGTGCCAGGGGTTTGTTTTCGATTATGGGGATATCATGCTTGCGGGCCAGATCCCGTATTTTCTGGGACAGGTAATCAGCACCCTTGGCCACTATAACGGGGGCTTCATGAATTTTCTCATCATACTGGAGGGCTACGGCCAGATGAGTAGGGTTGGTAATTACCACATCGGCCTCCGGCACCGCTGACATCATGCGGCTCATGGCCATCTGCCTGTGCTTCTGCCGCCTCATAGACCGCATCTGGGGATCCCCTTCGGTCTGTTTCAGCTCTTCCTTTACTTCTTCCTTGGTCATCTTCAGGCTCTTATGGAAGGAATAGCGCTGGTACATGTAGTCCAGAAAGCCTAAGGCCAGAAGCATAATGCCCACCCTGGTTATCAGGCTGAGGATTATCTCCCTGGCAAGGGGAAAGGCCGCTCTCACCCCTATACGGGAGAAAGCAAAGATTTCCTGGATATTGTCTTTTATAAAAGACCAGGCAATGTAACCTACCAGCAACAGCTTTAGAAAGTTCTTGCCCAGGTCTATAAAAGCCCTCTGGGAGAAGATGTTTTTAAACCCTTGAATGGGGTTAAGCCTGTTAAGGTCCGGCTTTAAAGGATCCAGCGACCGTATGAAGCCGGTTTGCAAAAGGCTGGCCATTATGCCTATTACCATAACCGCCCCCATCATGGGCAGCACGGCTTTTAAATAGATGCTGGAATCCTGCAGGAAAATAGAGGTCATATTACCCTGGGTTACAGTCCGGTTCAGGCCGTTTTCCAGGGAATGCCTCAAATACTGGTGCAGGGCGGCAAAAACCGAATCGCTGATCATATAACCCAGTATTATAAGCATTATGAGGGTTATGGCCGAGTTAAGATCGACACTCTTGGCAACCTGCCCTTTTTTCCTGGCATCGGACAGGCGCTTGGGAGTAGGCTCCTCGGTCTTTTCCCCTCCCCCTGCTGCAAAGGCAAAGGCCAGGGGAATATCCTGCATAAAGTCGTTAACCCTAAACGGCAGGCTTTCAATCACTTCCACCAGCCTGCTTATAAGGGCCGGCAGCATGATGGCGGCTGCCAGCAGGCCCAGGAGCATCTTAAGGGGCAGATTGAGCATAAGGAGGTTTATCTGGGGCACGGTTCTGGATATGATCCCCATTACCGCATCTGCCAGCAATACAACCACTATTATGGGCATGGCTATCTCAAAAGCTATAAGGAAGGTGCCTGAAAACAATTGAACAATACCGGCAAGATTCAGCTGCCCAAAATCCAGCCGGGTCAGAGGCACCAGTTCAAAGCTTTGGGATATGGCATGGATCAGGTAATGATGCCCGTCCATGGCATAGAATAAGGCTATGCCTATCCAATAGTACAAGTTGCCGAACAAGGAAACCCGGCTGCTGGTAACAGGATCAAAGTAAACTGCCATGGAAAAGCCCACCTGGAAATCCACCATTTGCCCGGCCATCTGGATGCAGAGAAAAATTAGGTTTACCACATAGCCTAAAGCCAGGCCAAACAGGATTTCCTTGAATGCCAAAACACCGAAAGCCAATAGTGACGGCTCCGTAACAGGCGGTTTATAAGGCACCATGGCATACATCACGTAAGCCAGGGCTATGGCAAAGCCTGTCTTTAAAAGAACAGGAATCCCTCTGGGATTGAACAAAGGGGTTACCAGCAAGAAACATAGAATGCGCATCAGTATTAAGATAAATACGGCTATCTGTTCCAAACTAAAATCCAGCACTGATGCCACCTATCCTGTTATATTGGAAATATAGCTGAAAATTCTGTTGGTAAAGCTGATCAAGGTATTCATCATAAAGGAACCGGCAATGAGCAGCACCAGGAATACGGCCAAAATCTTGGGAACAAAGGTAAGGGTCTGTTCCTGGATCTGGGTGGTTGCCTGGAATATGCTGATTACCAAGCCCACCACCAGGGCAGTAACCAGGGCAGGGGCCGCTACCATGATGGTGGTGGTAAGCCCGTTTTTTACGATGTCCATTATAACTTCCTGATTCATTGCCTTCCTCCTATGCAAAGCCTTCCACCAAGGATTTCACTATCAGATGCCAGCCGTCCACCAGAATGAAGAGCAGCAGCTTAAAGGGCAGGGAAATAGCAACCGGGGGAAGCATGAACATACCCATGGACATGAGTATGCCTGCAACCACCATGTCGATTACAATAAAGGGAATATACAGCAAAAAGCCTATGGTAAAGGCTGTTTTCAGTTCACTGATAACAAAAGCCGGAATTAAGGTGCTCATGGATACGTCCATCCTGTCTTCCGGCAGATCCTGCCCGGATATATTTACAAAGAGCGCCAAATCCTTTTCCCGGGTTTGACGCAGCATAAACTCCTTAATGGGCCGGCTTCCTATCTCCATGGCTTCTTCCTGGCTTATCTGACCGTCCAGGTAAGGCTGCACTGCCGTATCCATTACCTGGCTTGCAACTGGCGACATAATAAAAAAGGTCAGAAAGAGTGCTAGCCCTATAAGCACCTGGTTAGGCGGTGTCTGCTGGGTTGCCAGGGCGCTTCTTAAAAGAGAGAATACCACAATTATCCTTGTAAAGGATGTGAGCAGGGTTATGATGGAAGGAGCCAGGGTAAGGATGGTGAGCATAATAAGAATATTTATGCTGTTTACAAACTGCTCAGGCTCTTCCGCAGGCCCGAAATCAATATTAACGTTGGGAACGGGCAGGGCCGGTGATGCAGCCAGTACCCTTTGGCCTGTAAACAAAACAAGGACAAGTATTATCAAAAATGCTGCTTTCCTATTCATGTTGATTATCCTTCTTCGTCCAATTAGTGATCAGGCTGGTCCATTTATCCAGGTAATGCGTCTGTTCCCGGTTTGCCAGGTAATCCTCCACTTCTTCCCTGCTCAGATTTTTTATGGTCTGAATATTGTTTTCGCTTACGCCCATTACCATATAGCTGTCAAAGATCTTTACAATGCACAAAAACTGTTTATTGTGTATGGGCACCCGTTCCAATACCTGTATTGCTTTGGATTGGTTCTGCCCGTACAGGTATTTGTTTGACAGGCGCAAGCTGATATAGGCAAGAAGGATTACTGCTGGCAGGGCCAATAAGAGCTTTATGGCACTGTGCATCAAACTGTCCGGCATGGCGGTATCTCCTCAACCTTTATTGAATCAAAAAGTCAGCAAAATAAATATCTGTAATTATGTCTTCATCAAAAAGCTTGTTTATCTCATCCCGAAGCTGGTCTTTAAGCTTTTTTTCATTCTTCGGTTCTAAAAGCTCTTCCGCACTTTTGTTTCTGATAACAGTCAGAACCGAATCCCTTATCTGCACTGCACTCTCCGTTATCAGTTCCTGATCCCGCGGAAGATTGTAACCTAAGGCAATGACACCTTTAAAATAGCGGTTGCCTTCCTTCAGGTTTACAATTATCTCCTCCATGGAATAGGTATGATTGGTTTCCTGGGTTCTTGGCTGTTCTGCGAATATCAGGGTTTTGGTAACGAAGGAAAATATCAGAAAAGCCAAAAGAAAGGTCAGCAAGGGAATAATTACAAAAAATCTGATCCTTCTTTCTCTATTATTATTTGTCTCCATCACTTGGGCCATCTTCTGCCCCTCCTTTTAGTGAAACTTCTATCAATATATTAACCCTGCGGTTCAGGGCCCTGTTTTCATCCGAATCATTGGGCGCAATGGGCCTGTATTCTCCGTAACCAGCCGCAGACAGTCGTTCAGGGGAAATATTCTTTTCCTCAATAAAATAATGGACTACGGAAGTTGCCCGGTGCACCGACAGCTCCCAGTTTGAACGAAATTGGGAATTGCGGATGGGCACGTTGTCTGTATGCCCTTCCACTATTATATTGTTATTAAAAGAATTAATAAGCCTGGTTAATTTATCAAGCAGCTCCACGCTCTCAGGTTTTAAGTCTGCCTTGCCGCTGTCAAAAAGAATATTGTCGCTTATATCTATTATAACGCCTCTCCTGTCAGTCCGCAGCCTGACATCGGCGCTCATGCCTTCCTTTTCCACAAATTCCTGTACCAGGCCGTAGATTCTCCTTATCTCCTGTTCCAGGGGATCGGGTATTAACTCCCCTTCAGGATCGTCTATTATGCTTTCATCCGGCAGCAAGTCTTCAATGGGCCCCTCTATGCCCGGCGGTTCACCGTCAAAAATGGAAACATTGCCGGTGAGTGCCAGCTGCAATGAAGCAGCAATGCTTCTGAACTTGGCGGCATCTACGCTGGAAAAGGTGTATAATAAAACGAAAAAGGTAAGCAGCAAGGTTACCAGGTCAGAGTATGTAGCCAGCCAGGTGGATGAACTGCCTTCAGATTCTCTTCGTCTGTTTCTTCTACTCATTTTCCGTCACCATTTCCAGGCTTTCATAATGCCGCGGCCTGTTCAGCCTCTCCTCCGGGGAAAGATAAGCAATAAGCCGCTCTTCAACAATCCTGGGGTTGACGCCGGATTGGATGGCCAGCACGCCGTCTATGATCATTTCCATGGTGAACAGTTCTTCCTCAGCCTGAGTTTTTATGTTGTTGGCAATGGGCATGAACACCAGGTTGGCAAGCAGCGACCCATAAAAAGTAGTAATAAGGGCGGTTGCCATACCTGCCCCGATCTTGCTGGGATCTTCCAGATCGCTGAGCATTATGATGAGGCCTATTAAGGTGCCCAGCATACCGAAACCGGGAGCCAGCTCGCCCCAGGTCCGGAATATGCCTTCGCTGGTTTTCTGCTCGTTTTCCACCGTACCCAATTCCAGTTCCATAATTTCCCTGATGACTTCCGGCTCAATTCCGTCCACCACCATTTGAAGGCCCCTGCTTAAAAAGGGATCTTCAATCACTTCGATATCATCCTCCAAGGACAGGAGGCCTTCCCTCCTGGCTTTCCTGGAAAGGTCAGTAAAGAGCACTATTAAATCACTTCTTGTATTGGGAGTGATGTTTATAACCTGCTTGAATATGCCGGGTATTTTTTTCAGATGTTTTGCCGGATAGCTGATCATTAAAGCTGCCAGGGATCCAAAAATGGTGATAAGGATGGAAGTTACGCTCCAAAACATATGGAAGGATCCGCCGTCCATGGAAATAGCAATGGCTACCAGGATCAGCCCTCCGGTCAAGGCAAAAAACGGAATTAAATTCTTCTTCATTCTGTACCCTCCCAATTGCAGTAATGAATAGCCCTTCTGTATGCCATGATCCTTTCTGTAACCTCTTCCGCACTTTCGCTGACTCTGACCTTTTTGCCGCCCACCAGGGTAATTATGGTATCATGGGCCTGTTCTATCCGTTCTATCAGTTCCGGATTGAGATAGAACATATTTCCCTTCAGGGTTGTCAATTGTATCATGGAAAATTTCTCCTTACGGCCAAATAGTTTGATTTAATGGCACGAGGCAGAATATATCTGCCTCATGCCAAAAGCCAAATGGGAGATGTATATTATCTCTTAAGGTTAATCAGCTCCTGAAGCATCTCGTCCGATTTGTTATGATCCGGGAATTGGCCTGGTATGCCCTGCTGGTTATGATCATTTCGGTAAATTCATGGGCCAGATCCACGTTGGACATCTCCAGGTTGCCCTGGCGCAGAATGCCCAGGCCGCCCTGGTCTGCGCTGCCGTATTCAGGATTTCCGGAGTTTCGGGTAACCCCGTAGTTGTTGCCGCCCAGTTTTTCCAGCCCGCCCACATTGGGAAACTTGGCCAGGGCAACTCTGCCGGGATAATATACCTGGCCGTTGCTGTAAACTGCAGAGATCAGCCCGGAACCGTCTATATAAAAGGTTTCCAGCCTGTGCACATCGCCGGCTGCATCAGTAATTGTATCCGGGATTCTTAATCTGCCAAGATTTGAGCCATCCGCCTGAATGTCCGGAGGCGCAGTTTGCAAGGGCATGTCAGGATCATTCAAGTCGAAATTGGACACGCCCAGCAGATAATATCCTTCTGCATTTACCAGATAACTTTCGGTATCCTTGTAAAATACGCCGTCCCGGGTAAATCTTCTTACATCGCCGTTTTCATCCGGAGATACTATGAAGAAACCTTCCCCGTCGATACCGAAGTCCAAGTCTCTTCCAGTCGGCTGCAGGGGACCGTTTCCAAACAAGGTATCGATAGCTGCCACGGTAACGCCCTGGCCTATCTGCTGCGGATTGGTTCCTCCGCGGCCTCCTGCCGTAGGAGCTTCCGCATATGCCTGGGTCTGATACAGTGAATCCTGAAATCTTACGCGGTTTGCCTTAAAGGCATTTGTATTTACATTGGCAATATTGTTGCCGATAACATCCATCTTGGTCTGGTTGCTTCTCATTCCAGCTACTCCGGAATACATTGAACGAATCATAATTTTCATCCTCCTGTTTTATTTTGTTCTGCCGCTTCAGTCGGTCCGCGGCAAACCGGCCTCCCATAAAACAGGTCCAGCCGTTTTTATTTTACTATTACCGCACTGTCAATGTTGGTAAAGATATGTTCTTCGCTGTCCTTAGGATCAATCGCAGTTATTAAGGTGCGGTTCTTAATACTGGCGATGAAAGCTATGTCCTTGTACAGCATCAGGGAATCCTTTGCTCCCTTTTCATCAGCCTTGCTCATAGCCCTGCTCAGCGCTTTCAAATCATTCTCGTTCAAGGTTATGTTTCTTTCCATCAGCCGCCTGCTGGCATGACCGGAAATCCTAATAGAATCATCTGTTTTTTGAATCTCCCGGTCCAGAACGCTCTGAAAGGAAGCCTTGTTGCCTTTGTGGCTGAACTTTTCGCTTATCTGGCCGGTTCCTTGCACCGGGGGCAGCTGACTTCTATTTATACTGAACGACATGCTCACTCACCCTCTCCGGCCAGGCCGATTTCTTCCACATAGTGCACTGAATATGGTCTGCCGTTTACTACTACGTTGATTTCTCCGTTATGCATGGTTACCTTTTCGGCTCTGCCTTCTATACGCTGTCCGTCCACATTCAGCACTAGATTTTTGCCAACCAGCTGGCTTCCAAACTGCAGGTACTGGAAATAAATCAGGTCAGATATGCTGCGGTTCAGGTTCTGCATCTGTTCCAGCGAGCTGAACTGAGCCATTTGGGCTATATACTGGGTATTGTCTGCTGCGCTCAGGGGATCCTGATACTGGAGCTGTGCCGCCAGCAGTGAAAGAAACGCTTCCTTGCCCAGTTGATTTTTCGGGGTCCGCGCATTTTGCTGAGCTGCAGCTGACGAGCTTACATTGTTTACATTCATGCCTTATTATCACTCCTTTCCCTTCAGGCCAGCACATCCAGAGTATAACCGCTGGTTCCTGTAAACCAGCCGGGTCTTGCACGGGTATTAATATGCTGCTCTGTTATGCTGTGTCTCTTTACCTGCCCGGACAGATGATACCGGCTGCCTTCCTGGTAAAAGCCCCTGCTTTTTCCCTGGCTGGCTTCCTGGCTGCCCTGATGCAGGCCTATGCTTACTTCGTTCAGAATTATGTTCTGACTTTTCAGCCGGCTCTTCAGATACTGCAGCTGGCTTTCCATGGCCTCCTTGGCTGACATGGTTTCCACCAGAATCTCGGCCGTCAGAAGCCCGTCCTTCATCCGCAGCCTGATTTCCATTTCCCCTAAATGTTCCGGAATCAGCTTCATTCTAAGGCTGGATTCATTTTCCGTCTTAAGCAGCATAAACTCTTTGGCAATTCTCAGTTCAATATCCTGCATGTTCTGTATAAAGGTCAATTCAGGCCCGGATGCCTGGCTGCTGTCCAAGCTTCCCTGTAAGGAAACCCGGTCTTGCATTGCAGGAATGTGATCTGCTTCCTCAGCTGCCTGGCCGGATTTCAAAATCTCTTCCTCCGCCCTCGGCCTGTCTGCAGAAACTGCAGCCTGCTTATCCGGCGGACGGTTGTCTTGGGCCAGGGCCTTTCCATAAAGACTTGTATCATTCTCTGCTGGAGCAGGTGACTTAAAACCGCATGATACCTGTTCATCTGAGGCAGCCTTTCCCGCCTTGTCTGCTGCTTGCAATGATACATCTGTTGTGTCAGTTTCGGCTTTTCTTACTGGCATGTCCGGCCGGCCCGGTTCAGCTTCCGCATCAGCTATAGCTGCTTCCGCTTTTTCCTTCATCAGGGCCCTGCTGCTCAGCAGCATTTCGGGCTCATTTGTCTCAGGTGCTGTTTCCCCTGGACCAGGCATGCTTTTCAGGGTTCCCGTTCCGCCTGCTGCATCCTTGCCTTGAAATGCCTCTGTCTTCATAATTGCCTGCATATCCAGGTTCATAACCCCGCCTGTGTTTTCGCTGCCTGGCAATTCATATCCGTTTAGCGGAGCATCTGTTATGGCTTCAGGTATTGATTGAGCATTTATGCTGTTTTGATTTTCTGCCTCACCTGAGCCGATTGACCCTGCAGCCCCTATGTCCGGCTGCAATGCCATGATGTTTTGGTGTCCGGTATCCTGCGCCTGCGCATTTGGGCCTGCTGCAAGCAACCTGCCGCCCGGGTCCCCTTCAGCTAATGCCGCTGCATCCCGGAGTTCAGCATCTGCCTGGGGATATACCCATTCAAGGCTGAAGGCCGGGCTTTTGCTTTCTGTAATTGCTTCCTCAATCAGCTGCATCCGGTTTAATGCGCCTGCCTGCCGGACTGTTTCTTCTAAGGCTTCCAGATTCACATATCCGCTTGGGTTACCATCTACCGCAGATATACCCTGGTTTTCTTCAGCTGCATTCTGGGAGATACTTATATTTCCTTGCCCCAAGGGCTCACCTGATGCATGCATCATGGATGTAATCTGAAATACCAGATCCTGAAAGCCTGTGCCGGTGTCAGACCTTCTTCCGGCTTTTTCCCGGCCGTTCCCTGCCTGGTAAGCCTTGCCGGCCTGCTGCACATCCACTCTCATCCGTTTTCACCCCCTTTCAATATATTTAAGAAATATATCTTATCTCCTGTAATAGGAGTATAAGGCCAGTTCATCTATTATTTTCTGCTCTTCCTGATTCAGCTCCGTGTTGTATTGCTCATAAGCCTTTTCCTTGTGCTTCTCCATGATTTTTCTGTCTTTCTGGGCGGAGATCAGCTGCTGCCGCTTGATTTCCAAGTTCCTTTCGCTCTCCTCCACCCGTTTCTTTTGCATATCCTTTCTTTCCTTTAAAAGATGTATATATTCGGATAAATTTTTCAGTTCATGTATGCGGTATTTCTTTTTAATCCGGGCAGAAAAGGCATCGTCCAGCTTTCGTTCAACGCCTTCCAGTATTTCCTTCTGCTTCAAGTATTCCTTCTGCGCCTGTGCAAACTTAAGTTTTTCTTCTTCTTCCAAATCCCTGCGGTAATCCAGTATGCTTTGCATGGAATAACGGAATGATTTCATGGGTCATCACCTTAGTTTCCGTTAATAATTTCTCTCATTGCCTGAACAGCGCTGTCGTAATCTGCCTTCTCGTTTATATCCTGCTTAAGGAATTCATTGATAGGGCTGTTCAGATCTATGGCCCTGTCTATTTCAGGGTTGGATCCCTTGGCATAGGCTCCTATATTGATTAAATCTTCAGATTTTTCATAGGTTGCCAGTGCATTTCGAAACTCGCCGGCCAGCATATCCTGCTCCTGGGTGATGATTTCCTTGGCCAGACGACTGATGCTCTGCTGCACATCTATGGCCGGGAAATGGTTGCGGTTTGCCAGCTTTCTTGACAGCACAATATGGCCGTCCAGGATTCCCCGCACCGCGTCGGCAATGGGTTCGTTCATGTCATCCCCGTCTACCAGCACGGTATAGAAAGCAGTAATGGAACCTTTGTCCGACGTGCCTGAGCGCTCCAGCAGCTTTGGAAGCTCGGCAAAGACTGAGGGCGTGTAACCCTTGGTAGCCGGGGGCTCTCCTATAGCAAGGCCTACCTCACGTTTGGCCATGGCAAAGCGGGTGACAGAATCCATCATAAGCATTACCTTCATGCCCTTATCCCGGAAATATTCTGCTATGGTGGTTGCAACATATGCCCCTTTTAGCCGGATCAGTGCAGGCTGATCCGATGTGGCGCATACCACCACCGACTTTTTCAGGCCTTCCCGGCCCAGGTCCTTTTCTATAAAATCCCGCACTTCCCGGCCTCTTTCGCCAATGAGGCCGATAACATTCACATCCGCATCACAATAGCGGCTGATCATGCCCAAAAGCGTACTTTTACCCACACCGCTGCCAGCAAAGATGCCGATCCTCTGGCCTTCGCCGCAGGTGAGCAGGCCGTCTATGGCTCTCACGCCCGTTGGCATAATGCGGGTGATTCTTTTCCTTTTAAGCGGATTTGGCGGAGTGCGCTCTACGGAATAATAGTCCTTTAAGGGAGGCATGGGGCCTTCCATGGGCCTGCCAAGGCCGTCCAATATCCTGCCCAGAAGTTCCTCCCCCACGGGAATGGTGAGTATTTTCCCTGTAGGTATAACCTTGCAGCCTGCTCCTACACCTTTAAGATCGCCCAAGGGCATGAGGAGCACCTGCTGGCCTCTGAAACCCACCACTTCGGCCAAAACGGAGTTTTCTCCGCTGTCATCCAGCAGTATTTCACATACTTCGCCGACAAAGCTTCTAATGCCCTGAACCACAATGGTCAGGCCTATTACCTGGGTAACCTTGCCTACTACTGAATAAAAGCGGTTGTTTTCAATGTATTGGATATATTCATCAAAATTCAGCTCATAACTCATTTATTTCACCATGGCTGAAAGTGCCTCGATTATATTGTTCAGCTGCTGGTCAACTTCGAGATTTATAACCTGATCTTCGGTCTCTATAACACAGCCCGGGCTTTCAACCGTTGCATCCTCCAGCACTATAAAATTTGCATGGGGACAGATTTTTTCAAACTGATCCATGTTGGCCTTGAGCACGGAAACAAACTCAGCAGGGCTTCTAAGCAATACCTGCTTTTTTTCTTCCGACCGGTGCAGGGCCTCTTTTACCATTTCAACAATAGCTTCATCGTTCATATCTATGTTAAAGTGAATAATTTTCCTGGCCATGGCTGCAGCCAGCCGGATGATTTCTGCCTTGGTTCTACTTATATATTCCCTGGATTCCCGGTGGGCGGATTCCAGCAAGGCCTTGGCCTTTTCTTTCAGCTCTTCGGTTTCTTTTACGGCTTCCTCATAGCCTTCCCGGTAGCCGGTGCGCTTTCCTTCCTTCAGGCCGGCCTGGTAGCCTTCTTCTCTTGCCTGCCGCCTGATTGAATCTGCCTCTTCATGCGCCTGGCGGATTATGTTCTCCGCCTGTTTTTCTGCCCGGTTGATCAGTTCCTGCAGCTCTTCATTTAAGCGGATCGTTTCTTCCGCAGCCTGTCCATCACCTGCAGGTTTTTCGCTTTCCTTTTCCGATTCAATGGGAACAACAGGAATTTCAAGGCTGCTCCCGGCTATATCTACCTGGTTATGTTTTATAATCCTACTCGACAATTACGTGGTCACCACCCCGGGCAATGATGATTTCATTGGCTTCATCCAGCGCTCTTATAATACCGACAATTCTCTGCTGGGCATTTTCTGCCTCTACCAGGCGTACAGGGCCCATAAATTCGATATCTTCCCTGAGTGTCTGGGCTGCCCGCTTGGACATATTTCTGAATATAACCTCGGCCACTTCCTCTGAAGAGATCTTGAGAGCCAGTGCCAGATCCCTGGTGTCCACTTCCCTGAGAATTCTCTGGATGGAAGCATTGTCCAAGGTGACGATATCTTCGAATACAAACATGCTGGACCTTACCTGTTCGGCCAGTTCCGGCTCTTCCTGTTCCAGCTCCGCCAGAATGTTTTTCTCTGTAGCCCTGTCGGAAGAGTTTAAAATGTCCACCAGGGTGCTTACTCCTCCAACGGAAGCATAATCGCTGCCTATCAGGGTAGACAGCTTTTTCTCCAGCACCGATTCCACCTGCCTTATTACCGCCGGCGAGGTGGTGTTCATGGTGGCAATTCTGTAGGCTACATCTGCCTGCAGATCTTCCGGCAGGCCGGAGAGTATGGTAGCCGCCTTATCCGGCTGCAGGTAGCAGAGGATTAGGGCTATGGTCTGAGGATGTTCCTTGGATATAGTGTTAAAAAGCTGCTGGGAATCCGCCTTTCTGGCTATTGCAAAAGGCCGCCGCTGCTGGGTGATTTCAGATACAGTGTCTATAATCTCCTTTGCCTTCTGGCTGCCCAAGGCCTTGGTCAAAAGATTCTTAGCGTATTCGATGCCGCCCTGGTTTATATAGTCCTGCGCCAGGGTCATATCCTTGAACTCTTTCAATATACCTTCCTTCTGCTGGACGGAAATTTTGGTGGTATTGGCTATCTCATAGGTTATCTTTTCAATCATGTGTTCAGGCAGTCTTTTAAGGATGCTGGACGAAATCTCCGGGCCGAGTGCTATCATCAATATGGCTGCCTTCTGAGCCCCGGTTAATTTCTGAGGTTGTTTTTGCACCTGTGCCATGTTATCACCTCTCATCCTCTAGCATCCAGGCCCTGACCAAATCTGCCGCATCATCAGGATTGTTCTTGGCATACTCCTTGATGCTGCGCTCTTCCGCACTCTCTTCCTTGGGCTCCAAAGGTTCAATTTCTTCAGGTTCACGCAGAAGTTCCTCCACCGGAATTGGTTCAGAAATCTCTGCATCCAGCATAGGCGTTTTTGCTTTCTTCCGCCTTCTTACAATAAGTCCGATGATTATGGCCAGACTGCCGGCCACCAGGAGACCCATGACTCCGTAGGCCATTATGCGCCTGCGGGCGGCCTTTTGGGCTTCCTCTTCCTTCATGCGGGCTTCTTCTTCAGCCAGCTGCCTTGCCAGCTGGTCCTGAAGAGACGTATCAAAGGGAACGCCTTCCACATGAATGGTGTCTCCCCGTTCGGCATCATAACCGATGGCCGCCATTGCAACATTTTCAATGGCCTGCCTGTGTTCGGGGCTCAATACGCCGTCATATACCACGGTTACGGAAATCCGCCTCACCTGGCCCGGTGCCTTTCTGGTATAGGTGGTGGTTTCCCCGATCTCATTGTTGGTTATGGATTCGTAGGAGGATACCCCCTGATCCAGTATTTCTTCTATGTTTTGATCAATATAGTTTTGTACGTTGTTGTCTATGGGGCTGCTCCCTTCCCCTGCTTCTGTGCCGCCGTTGGTATTGATCCTGATTTGCTGGCTCCGGATTACAGCCTGGGGATCGTAGGTTATAATTGTGCTTTCCTCTGAATCGAAATCAAGATCTGCCTTAACAGCAACCGCTATCTTGCCAGCACCAAAAACCTGTTCCAGCATGGTTTCCAGGTCATTCTTTATACTGTTTTCAAACTGCTTCTCCAGCTCCATCAGCTTATTGGTTCCGCCGGGAGACTTAAAGGGGTCTTCGTCTTCCAAAACGCCCTTGCTTAAAAGATTAGCGTTGGAGTCCACTATTCGGACATTTTCCTCCGGCAGGTTCTTCACCGCCCCGGACACAAGGGAGATAATGCCCCTGATCTGTTCCGGAGACAGGGTTTTATTATCCTTAAGAGTTAAAATGATGGATGCTGAGGCAGGCTCCTTTTCCCTCACAAAAATGGATTCCTGGGACAGGGCCAGATGCACCCGGGCTTTTTCCACCTCTTCCAGAGACTGAATGGAACGTTCCAGCTCACCCTGGAGCGCCCGCTGGTACAATATCTCCCTGTCGGCATCCGTCATGGCATAACTGGATTCATCAAAAAGTTCGAAGCCTTCCCCGCTGTCGGGCAAGACTCCTTCTATAGCCAGGTCCAGGCGAAGCCTGTCCACATTCTGTTTCGGCACCAGGATGGTGGAGCCGTTATCTTCAATTTTATAATCGGTAAAGTTCATTCCTTCCAGTGTTGCTACTATTTCGGAGCTATCCTGTATGTCCAGATTTGTGAACATGGGAACATACTCTGTCTTATTGGAAGTGAGAGCAAAAACAAGCACGGCAATAAAAACAGAGCACAAAACAACTATTATTGCAATTTTCTTATTCCTGCCAAGATTGCTCCAGCTGGTCTTAATCCTGTTCCAAATCTCTGCTAAGCCACCCACTGTTAAAATCCCAACCCTTGTACTTTTTTGATTTATGCTTTATGCCTCTGCCAAATCGGGATTACAACTGCATTCTGTTTAATTCCTGATATGCATCGAGCAGTTTATTCCTGACCTGTACTGTCAGTTCCAAGGCCAGCCTTGCCTCTTCAGCAGCCAGCAAAACTGAATGAATATCTTCAGCTTCTCCTGTAACCAGCTGCCGGTTGGCTTCATCGGCCCTGACCTGAAGCTCATTCACCCTATTCAGGGCATCTTTGAGCATGGTTCCGAAATCGGCCTTTTCATTGCCGTTTACTCCATTGTGTTTTTGTATCTGATTAAGATAGGCCTGAGCTGCCGGATTAATTTTCATCAAGCTGTTCCCCCTTTACCGCCTGCCTATTTCCAAGGCTTTCAGCATCATGCTCTTTGTTGCATTGATGGCTGTTACATTGGCTTCATAGGCCCTGGTAGCTGCAATCATGTCTACCATTTCATTGAGAATATTTACATTTGGCATCATTACATAGCCGTTTTCATCGGCATCAGGATGACCTGGGTCATACACACTTTGCAGCGGGCTGTCATCTTCAACTACTCCGACGGCCTTCACGCCCCTGCTGACCCTTTCAATGTTTCCCGTCTGTTTATTAATTTCCGTTTCCAGGTTCTCGCGGAAAACAGCCACTTTTCTTCTATAGGGGCCGCCTTCCTCGGTTCTGGTGGTATTAACATTGGCAATATTGGAAGCTATGGTATCCATACGCAGGCGCTCAGCAGTCAGGCCGCTGGCGCTGATTCTCATGGTGTCAAATATTTTCATTATCAGCCTCTCCCTTCAAGGATGACATGCCGCAAGCTGCCCAGCTTCTGATTGGTCTGCTGCACCAAGGTGTTGTACAAAAGCTGGTTGGCAGCCAGATTCGCCATTTCCAGATCAATATCGACATTGTTCCCATCGTTTCTCATGGCAGGGGAATTGTCCTTAACCAGCCTGGGTTCCACCTGGTCTTCCCCGTTGCGCACACCGATATGCCTGGGGTGAGTTACTTTCAAAGGCACATGGGAAACCGATGACATGGATTTTTTCAATTCTTCTTCAAAAACAACGCGATAAGCCTTGTAATTGGGCGTGTTGATATTGGCAACATTGTTGGATATGGCCTGCTGTCTTAAATAGGAGGCATCCAATGCCTTTTTCATCAGATTATATGTAGAATCGGAAGAGATCCTAAGCATTTTTCCTTCCTCCAAAAATGCGAATATTTTCCACCTATAAGCAGTAGTTATTCGACATCCTCGACATATTTTCCTGCTTTTTCTAAAAAATAGAAAGAAATTCAGTAATTTTCTGAATTTCTTGTATATTTATTACTGATTTTTATACAACCTTGTCCCAGGTGTCTCTCAGATCCTCTATCATTGAGTACACCGACCTGACTTTTTCTGCATCTTTTTTTATGTTTGCATCTATAAGTTCCTGTATCATAAAATCATACAGGCTGTATAACTGATTGGCAATTTCCCCGGCATTGAAATCCAGGGTGGCCATCAATTCGCTTATTATATCCTGCGTTTTTACAAGGTACTTATTGGTGTTCTCAATATCCTTTTCCTCCATGGCTGCCAGGGCAAACCTTAAGAATTTCAGCGCACCGTCATACAACATGAGCAGGAGCCTGCCCGAAGATAAGGTGTTTACCTGATTGTTCTGATACACCTCATAGGCATTTGAATATTGATACATTGCTGCACCTCTTTCGGCTTCTTATTTGGTCTCATCTATCAAAATGGACTGTCTTTCCTTATTTCCTCCATATACCCGCATGGCTTTCTTATTGGCATGAAGATCTTTGATTGCATCCTTGTATTCATTTAATAGATTCTCCGCTTTTCCGTAATTGGCCTTGTCCATTTGTAAGGCTTTATTGTATGCCAGTTTTATCTTTCTCCTAATATCCAGTATTTCCTCCGCCTGGGGATGATTTTTCCTGTCTATTTCCTCTAAGCTTTCAATGGAGTGCTGTTTAAGGAGTTCATCTGTTTTTTCCTTAACTTCCTTGTTTACCGAGTCTGCCTCATCTATCTTTTCCTGCCTCATGCGGATGGCTCTGCTTAAGGCATCTACATCCTTGTTTTTTATATGCTTCTTCATCTCTTCGGTAATCTTGAGTATTTCTTCAGCACCTTCCAGGGCTTTGGCAGCCAGTTTCATAATTTCATTTAATAGTCGATCCACAGTATATCCCTCTGCTTATTTTATATATCACCCATACGACCCGGTGAAACAAGATAGAATATTTGAAAAAATCAATACATTCCCATCTGCTGGGCCAGCCACATGCTCTGGGAATACATTTCGTTCAGAGCCTTTTCCATGGCCGTGAACTGTTTCCAGTAAGCTTCTTCCTTCCGCATGAGCCGTGTTTCCAGTTCCAAAATCCGCTTACTATAATCATTTATGGATTTATCCAGCATACTGATGCTGCTGTGCTCTGTAACAAAATCTATAAGCATGGTGTAGTTGACGCTTCTGTACAGCTGGGAATCATCGCCGGGGCCTGCTTTAACGATGATCTGTTTCATTCCGTTTATTATATCCCCATACATTCTGCCCACCAGGCCGGTGCTGCTCCGTTTTGCATTCTCATCCGTAATCTCTTTATCCGGCTCCTTGAACAGAAGTTCAATTACCCCGTCAATGTCGGCCCTTATAGCTTCCCTAAGCCGGTTTTCATCCAGCTTCAGCTTGCCTCCCATAGAACCAGTGACATAGCTTTCAGTCTCTATTCCTATCTGAGTCAAATGGCTGAAGGAACCAGATGTGCCTTCCACCTTCTGATACAAGCCCAGCCTCATGTTCTGCATGGTGGAACTGATAAGCATATCATTGCGCAGAAGCCCGCTCTTGGCCTTTTCTTCCCATAATTCGATTTCCTTTTCAGTCATGGCTTCTTTCTGTTCGCTGGTAAGAGGAGCATAACTGCTGTACCGTTTTTCGCCCAGTATCTTGTCCAGTTTATCAATCAGCTCATTGTATTGATTTACAAATTCCCTGACCTTTTCAATGACTGCATCTTCGTCTGTATCAACCCTGATGGTTGTAGAACCTGTTTGCTTTAAATTGAAATCAATATTGTTAATGGTGAACTGGTTGGAAGACTTTTTAATTCCTTTAGCCATGCCAAAATCCACCACAGCATCTTTCCCTGTATAGCGGACATTGGTCTTTACATCTTGGGTCTCCCCGCCTTCCCCTTCATACTGCAGCTTCAGCAGGCTGCCGAAAAAGTCATGAGAGCTTAAGTCACTCAGTTCAATGGTGCTCTGTTCTCCCGTTGCATTGGTCTGCAAAAAGAAGCGGTCAATGGAAGAATCATAAACAGCCGTAACGCCGATATCGGCCTTGGTAATCTGATCGGCTATTTCCTTCAGAGAAATATTGGAAAGGTTTTTGCCTTCCAGTGTAATCTTGTGTTCTCCTGTTTCATTGTTTATCCTGAAGCTGGCTTCATTTTTGTTTATATAAACCCGGATCTTTCCTTCGTTTTTAGAACCCGCATTTGTTGTAATGGTAAAGTATATTAAATCATTATCATTCAAACCGAATTGGGACCGAATACTGCTGTTGTCCCCGCCTTCAACGGTTATTGCCTCTTTGCTTGCAGAAGACCAGTTGGAGGCCAGCTGGTGTACAGTAAAAGTATAGCTGCCGTTTAAAGCATTGGAGCGGGCAGAAACGTCAGCAACACCAGGATCGGAAGCTGACGCACTTTTTATCCACTTAAGGCTGCTTACCGATCTGTTTACAATGGTTCCGGATGAAGAATCCATCAGACCAAAGGCATTTCTCGTATTCAGCACAAAATTGGCAAACATCTTATTTACTTCATTGTATTTTTCCCTGGTCCATTCCAGCAGAGTTCGGTTCTGTACCGCCTTGTCAACTTTCAGGCGTTCTACCCTCATCAGGTCATTGACAATGCTGTCTATATCCATTCCGGATGCCAAGCCGCCTATTCTGATTGGCATATTACCCCTCCTGTGTTTTCACTTAAGCCCTTTTGTCCATTAAAAGCCCGGCTCTTTCCAGTATGTTGGCCACCAGATCCTTTATCTTCTCCGGAGGAATTTCCCTTACAATTTCATTGGTTTCAGCATCATAAACCTTGACAATGATATCTCCGGTTTTCTCATGGATGGAAAATTCCATTCTCCGAAAATCATACTTAGGTCCATCTTCAGCATTGGCAGATACAGCTGCATCCTTATCCTTTAATGCAGCATCCTGCATTCTTTTTTCCTCCGCCGGCAGCCCGGGCCTGACTGCACTGTTTGCCACAGCATCTATCTGAATTGAATGGGTTTTTTCAATTCTCATAAATACCGCTCCTTATAAGTACTTTCAGTTAAAATATCGGCAGAAACAGCGGAAACTTTAGGCTCAATCGGGATATTTCAGGCTTGCTAGCAAAAAAATTTAATATAAAATTTGCAGGCTTATAAAAGAGCCTGATTTAAGAAAAAAACCGGCTGTGAAAGCCGGTTTTTGGATATATTACCTGAGTAGCTGCAATACGCTCTGCGGCACTTGGTTTGCTTGCGGACCATCAGCTATCTTTCAATAGCTGCCAGACTATATCTTCATCCATTCTTTAATGGATGCCGGGTGCTTCGGAGGTGCCGCCCTCCTACGGATCTCATCACCATAGCCTAGGCCTTAGGCGGTACATCCTAGTCGTTGAACCTTCCCCATCCTTTCGGAACAGGGGCTCGGCTGCTGGTTGTCCATTGTTGCATCCTTGAAATTTTGAAACCCTGGCACCTATCCTTTCGGATTATGCTGTGGTTTTCAAGGCTTTAGGAGGTTCCAGCAATTCACCCGGTTTGCATTAGGGATTGCTCCCTAATGGACCCTGTCAATGCTTACCTCAAAAGCTGCAATACACTTTGAGGCACAGCATTGGCTTGAGCCAGCATAGCTGTAGCTGCCTGCTGCAGGATGCTGTTCTTGGTAAATTCCATTATCTCCTTGGCCATATCTACATCGCGAATTCTGCTTTCTGCTGCCTGCAGGTTCTCAGCTGCAGTATCCAGGTTGTTGATGGTATGCTCTAATCTGTTCTGATAAGCACCAAGCTTGGAGCGCAGTTCAGATACCTTATTTATTGCATTGTCTATAGTTTGTACGGCATCATTTGCACCAGTCAAAGAAGTTACATCAATAAGATATTCACCAGGTAAACTTGGTGGTAAACTTGGTGCAGTGCCAGGTGTATTTATAGTCACAGATTTACCAGCGAAATCGTCAGCGGAAATATTGTCAGTTGCATTTAACGTTATCGCTTCACTATCGAAACCAGTGGGGGCTCCTGATGCACCTTTAATGAATCCTTCAATTTGTGCTGCAGTATATGATCCATTTTCTTTCAGCGTAATGGTTAGGTCATTGCCACTCCATGATGCTCCTACTGCATCATCCTGATCAGTAGTATCAAATGTTATTGTAATCTCACCTAAGTCAGCATTTGCTGCACCGAAATCAATAGTAAGATCTACGCCACCGGCTGAAACCGTACCGGAAGTTACTACAGTAGGAGTTGTGCCTCCTGCAGAGTCACCCTTCAGTTGTAATGCCGAAGCTGACATTTCTTCAATAGTTATTGTAAATGACTGGCCGTAGTTTGCACCTACCTGGAGGGTTGCTGTAAATACCCCAGAACCTGGGTCTTTCTCTACAAGGATATTCTGCTTGTTAAATTCAGTAGTTTGAGCAATCCTGTCAATCTCTTCTACTAATTCCTCAATTTCATTTTGAAGAGCTTGACGGTCTACATCTATATTAGTGTCGTTTGCTGCCTGTACAGCCAGCTCTCTCATTCTCTGAAGGATAGCGTGGGTTTCATTGAGGGCACCTTCGGCTGTCTGGATCAGGGAAATGCCATCCTGAGCATTCTTTGATGCCATGGTGAGGCCTCTAATCTGAGCTCTCATTTTTTCAGAGATTGAAAGGCCTGCTGCATCGTCTCCTGCCCGGTTGATTCTCAATCCTGATGACAGCTTTTCCATTGCCTTGGAAGCACTGGTGTTAGTTAATGCCAACTGACGATATGTGTTCATCGCCATTATGTTGTTATTGATTCTCATACTTTTTCCTCCTTGATTTTTTGATTTGGCATCCTTGCCTTAAGTTGTATAAGAAAACCGGCGGCCGCCTGGTATTTCTTTCAATAATCTATATCGGAATGTATCAGAATAAGTTTAATAATTTTCCCGAACTTTTGTATATTTACTCTGACTTCTGTCTGTTAATAAGATATGATAAAGCATCCTTGTCTGCTTTGGCAGCTTCCTTGTTTTCCTGTTTAATGGCTTCAAATATTTCTTTACGGTATATTTTTTTTGAATGCGGAGCATTGATGCCAAGCTTTACCTTGCCGTCTTCCACACCTAGTATCACAACCTCAATATCTTCATCAATAATAACGCCTTCGTTCAGCTTTCTTGTTATCACCAGCATAATCTACACCGCTTCTTTCTTAAGCAAAGGATGCTTTGTGCCATACTCGCTTTCATTCAGTACAATCTGCTTGCCCCTCAGGTTGCTGGTGTTAATAATTATAGGTGCCATTAAATTGACCGTCATTTCTTTGGGATCATGAGGTATTGTTACAATATTGTATACCTGTACTTCTTCCTGTTTCTTAATTGACAGTTCTTCTAAGTCTTCTTCAGTAATATCCACAGAATAATCCGTAAAGAAAGCCCAAGGCTGTACTACTATGAAAGCTATATCAGGATGCTTTACGCTTTGGAGACAGTAATATATGTTGTTTTCGGAAAATGGAAGAAGAATATACTCCTTTACCTTTTCAAAGGCGGGAATGCCTTTGGGGAAGTAGATTATCTTTTCTTCATTGATTTCCACTTTTCCAAAATACTTGGTATCTATAATCAATTTAGCACCTGCTTTTTTTTCATTATTTTAAAAAATTCAGCAGTGAAGGCATCAGAATCCTTGCACCCATGGACAGGGATGCATAGTATACATTTGCCATCATGGAATACTCCATGATTTTTTCAGCAAAATCTATGTCTTCGGTTTTAGATAAAAGTTCCTTCATATTAAAGGTTTCTTCCTCATTTTTCTGCTTGGCTGCTTCCAGCCGGTTATACTTGGCTCCCATTTCAGACCTAAGGGCTAAGATATTGTCTATGTGCTTATCCAGCTGTTCCAGCAATTTACCGCCCAATGCGTCAGTATCAGCATTTTCCAAGCTCAGAACTATTTCATTCAACACAGAGGGCAGGTCATCGGATAAAGCCTGGCCTGCTTTGCCGCTGATAAGCCATGACCCGGGTACATTAATTTCCATGACTACATTTTGGGATATTTCGCGGGTCAGCATTTCCTTATCCTGCCCGCTTGCTCCGGTGTATATTAATTGATAGCCGTCTACTTCAAAGGGAGGCTTGGTAGTATCCTGGCCTCCAAATATATACCTGCCGTCATAGTTGGTATTGGCTATTTGAGCTAGCTTGCCGACTAATTGGATAACCTCATCCTTGATGGCATTCCTGTCAGCATCGGCCAGACTTCCGGTGGCGCCCTTAACAACCAGTTCACGCAATCTATGCATAATATCGCCCAGATGGCCCAGGGCAGAATCGGTCATGTCCACCCAGCCCAGGGAGTCTTCAATATTTCTCAAATACTGGGCATTCTGGTTTAAGGAGGTATAGAGGGACATGGAACGGGTAACCGCAAAGGGGTCGTCAGAGGGCCTGCGAACTTCCTTGCCGGAAGACATCTGGTCCTGGTATCTGGACAGGTTGGCCAGGTTTTTATTAAGATTGTTGAGATAGTTGTGAAGTATGCTTTGATTGGTTATCCGCATTTATTAAACCCCCATCCGGTTGATAATTGTATCCAGCATCATGGTAAGGGTGGCAATAACGTTGGCATTTGCCTGGTACGCATGCTGGAATTGAATCAGGTTAGCCACTTCTTCATCTATGGATACACCTGAAATGGAATATCTTCTTTGTATCAGCTGGCCTGTCAGGGCTTCCTGGTTTTCCACCATCCGGTCTGCCTGCTGGGCAGAAATTCCCAGTCTTGCAATGATGTCCTTGAAATAACCTTCGAAGGTATTGCCTCCGCTGACATTTTCAAAGGCCATTTCATCGGATTTATAGGTTATCTCACCTGCAGGATCATAGGAAGCATCCATAAATTCCTGGATGGGCAGCCTTGCATTTCTGAGCTGGGCTATGGCCAGAGCCCTGTCTCCGTTGCCCTCAGGGCTGTCTGCTGCCCTTCTGGTGTTTATGTTGTTGATGTCCTGCACTATGGCTTGATTTACCCTGATGTTGCCTGCGTTTATTTTGCTTATGTCGCTGGAGCCGTCGGCTGCTGTAAAGAAGCTTACAGAGCCTTCAAAATTGCCGTCATCGGTGTGTATGGTGTTCACGGCGTAGGCTATTGCCCTTGCCAGCCCGTCCAGCTGGCTTTGATAACTGGCCACTTCTGCGCTGATTTCCTGGTAGCCTTTAAGCTCACCGTGGTTCATTTCAAACAGGGAAAAGCCTGCATCTGTATAGTTTGCTCCATCCCAGGATGGATCGTTAAAGACAACTACCCCATCCTGAAGGAAGGATATGGTTTCATATTCATCTTTGGTTACAGTAAATGTGGTTACACCTTCTATGGAGTCGCCGCCTCTGATCAGGGTTATGCGGACGTTATCGTCTTCCACAAATTCCACGCTTCTTACCACAGAAATCTCCAGGGGTATTTCATTGTCCTTATCCGGCTGCAGTAAGGTTCTGCCGCCGCTTTCGATGGTGACTCTGCCGTACTTGTCTTCTTTATAGGTAAAGTCAACTATGCTTGACAGCTGGTCCATAAGCAGGTCTCTTTTGTCCATCAAATCATTGGGCAATTCGTTTTTTATAACAATCTTGAATATCTGATCATTCAAATCGCTGATCTGTTCCAGTATAGAGTGGACATCATACACCTTTTTCTCAGTCAGGCTGATGCTGTCGCTTTTTAATGCATTAAGCTTTTCATACAGGTGATTCAGGCTTTCTGTAAAGGTTTGTGCATTATCCCTGACTATGGTGCGGGCATTGGAGTTTTCGGGGGATTTGGCCAGCTCCTGCCATGCGTCCCACATGCGGCCCATAACGGTGTTCAGCCCGGTATCGCTGGGTTCCATGAAGGCCATTTCCACCTGTTCCAGAATCTCCTGCCTGGCCAGGTATTGGCCTTTCCGGCTGGTTTCATAGCGGATCTGCACATCCAGGTATGCATCCCGGATGCGGGCGATATCGGCTATTTCAACCCCGGTGCCCACTACCCCTGTATTGGGGATTAGAAAACCCGGTGTTGTTCTCATGTGCACCCTTTGCCTGGAATAACCTTCCGTATTTGCATTGGCTATGTTATGGCTTGCAGTGCTTACAGCATGCTGCTGCGCATATAATCCTCTTTTTGCAGTGTTGAATGTTGAAAATATTCCGGACACGAGTTCACTTCCCTTACTAACTATATTTTTCTATATGGATTGATCCAGGAATGTGTTTTTCCCTTCCTGATCCAGCTTTCCTTGTTCATCGTAGGTTGATTTCTGGGAACCCTTTAAGATGGATATCATTTTGTTTACATATAGCAAAGATTGCCTGGTCAGAAGCTGGTTGGTTTCCTGAAGCTCCTCAATGGACTTAACCAGTTCTCTGATTCTTTCGCCGGCTTCCTTAAGCTCATCCGTTAAAAGACCTGCTTCCTTCAGCCTGGTAAGGTTTAAGCCGGGATAGATTTCTTCCCGCTTTTTCTCCACCTGATCCAGCAAGCCCATATAGTTTTTCTTTTCCTCTATGATATCAAGCAGGGTTTTGGCATCCTCTTTTATGAGGGCTGCTTTTTCCCTTTCCAGACATGCAAGGAGGTTTTCCAATACATGAATCTGCTGTGAAAGTAAGGCTGCCAGTTCCATGCTACTCGTCCTCCGGATTGGTTTGTTCCAGAATTCTGTCTAAGATTTTTTCTGCCAGCTTTTCGGGTGATACCTTATAGCTGCCGTCCTGTATGGCTTGTTTAATTGCATGAATTCTTTGCCTGTCTACAGTGTCTGATTTATTCAGCTTTTCTATATGCTTTTTCAGTTCCTGGCTGGTTTTGGACAGCTCAATTGTAACCTGGGATGAATTTTCTGCTGTTTTATCCGGCTTATCAACCTTGCCCAGGTTTTTCTTATATGTCTGATTTACATATTCTATACGGTTTGTTCCATTGATTTTCATTTCATACCCGCCTTCTTGCTTCTTATACTATTTTTATCGGTACCTATGATGAAAGGTTTAGCGGAAACAACAAAAAAGCTGCCTCCTTTTGAAGGAAACAGCTGTTTAATAGCCTATTTAAGATTCTTTACCCTTTCGGCTGGGTTGATAATGCTGGTTATACGTATGCCGAAGTTTTCATTTATTACGACCACTTCGCCCTGAGCCAGAAGCTTGCCGTTTACATATATCTCCAAGGGCTCTTCCGCCAGTTTGTCCAGCTCAACCACTGAACCCGGGCTTAAGGCCAGTATTTCACGGATGGTCCGCTTGGTTTTGCCCAGAACAACGCTGAACTCCAAGGGCACATCCATTATCAGGTCTATGTTGCTGGGTTTATTGGATGAAGGCTTGTTCTCCAGTTCGCCAAATACAGGTTTTTGCACCGTTACCGGCTGTTCCGGGGCCTGGCTGCCTGCATTGGGAGACGGTGCAGCTGCAGCTTCCTGCCTGGGCTCCGGCTGCCGGGGAGCATAATTTGCCGGCTCTGCCTCTTTTGCCTGCTCTGGTTCCTGTTTGTCTTTTTCCTGAGTTTCATTATTCCCGCCCAGCAGGCTGGTTGTAATGTCTTTGACAGTTTCCAGGTTGAAAATCTGCATGATCTGGCTGTCGATCAAATCCTCCACCGTCATGCGGAATGCCACTTTGACTATGGGCTGATCGGGCTCAAAGCCTTCAACCAGCATGGGCTTGTCACCATACCAGATTTGAGTGTCCGGCGGAGTGATTTCTATATCCCTTTTCATGATGGTGGCAAGGGATGTAGATGCAGAGCCTATCATCTGATTCATTGCCTCGGATACTGCACTTATCTCCATCTCAGACAAATCTTCTAAAGGATTCCTGCCGTCGCCGCCCATCATCAGGTCTGCAATAATAGAAGCGTCCGGCACTCCTATCAGAAGAACATTGGAGCCGGCCAGCCCTCTTACAAATTTCACCTGAATTGCCACATTGGGTATGGTCAGGGATTTCTGGAACTCAGGCAGGGTAGTAATCTCCACATTGGGAGTGGTGATTTCCACCTTTTTTTGCGCCAATATGGTGGACAGGGCTGTAGCAGCGGTGGACATGGAAATATTGCCCACTTCACCCAGCAAGTCTTTTTCAGCTTCTGTCAGCACGGGCTGGCCGTTCTTTTCCTTTTCCGACTGTCTCAGCAGGTTGTCAATTTCCTGTTGAGATAAAATGGATTCACTCATCGTTGTGCACATCCTTTTCTGCAAAATCTACTATCTGCACCGATAATTTGCCTTTGTATAAGCCTGGCTGGACCAGGAAATGCAATTGATCCTCCACGTACATTTCAAGGGGTTCCGTGGTTTTTCTGTCCAGCTGGAGCACATCCCCCACGGACATGGACATAAAGTCTTCCACTGTAATCTGTGTGCTGCCAAGGAGGATGGATAATTCCACCTCGGTAGACTGAAGTTTTTCTTTTATGGCAGTTGTATATTCCAGATTATCCTGATAACTGTGGGTCTTGAACCAGTACTGCATGTCCAGCTTGTCCACTACTTTTTCAATGGACATATATGGTATGCACAGGTTGGCAAAGCTTTGCATGTCGGCCACTTCCAGCACAAAGGTAATAAGCGCCACCGATTCAGTGGGAGACATGGTCTGGTTCAATTGAGGGTTGGTCTGCAGGGATTCCAGGGATGGGCTGACCTCCACCACATCCTGCCAGGCTTCCTTCATGCTGTTTACAAAAAAGTTGAGCATGTTTTGAATAATGCTGATCTCAATATCGGTCAGCTCCCGGACAGGAAGCAGCCTTTTAGGCTTGCCGCCGCACAAGAGCTCAACCAGCTGTAAAGCAAACTGGGAGTTTATCTCCAGAAGCAATATGCCTCCCAGGGGCGGCATGGTGAAGTTTAAAAGCAGCGTAGGGTTAGGTATGGAGCGGATAAACTCTTCATAGGTAACCTGTTCAATGGAAACCTGCTGCATTTTGATGTTGGCCCGTGTCTGGGAGGATAGGTAGTTGGATACAATCCTGGAGTAGTTTTCATAAATATACTCCAGAGCACTCAGCTGCTCTTTGGAAAACTTGTTAGGCCTGGTGAAATCGTAAGGCTTTACCTTACGTTCATCCGCCTCGGATTCCAAATCTTCAACATCGATCTCGCCTGATGACAATGCTGACAAGAGCGCATCGATTTCTTCCTGAGACAATACTTTAGACACTATGTCTCCCCCTTATTTTAATGCCTTGTTCAGGGCATCCAGTACCCGGTCGCTCTGGAAGGGTTTGACAATGAAATCCTGTGCCCCCGCTTGAATGGCCTCCATTACCATAGCCTGCTGCCCCATGGCACTGCACATGATAATTTTCGCATCCGGATCTATCTTTTTAATGGCTTTAACCGCCTCGATTCCGCTCATTTCCGGCATGGTTATATCCATGGTCACAATATCCGGTTTAACTTCCTGATATGCCTTTACGGCTTCCAGGCCGTTGGAAGCTTCGCCTGCCACCTCAAAGCCGTTCTTTTCCAATATATCTCTGATCATCATTCGCATAAATGCGGCATCATCTACTACTAGCACTCGTTTTGACACTGCTGATACCTCCTGATTCTGCTGAGTTATGTTAGTAATTCGAATATTTTCTCCAGGGATCCGGGCAGGGGAATGTAAAACAAATGGGCTTTTATGGCATTTTGCCCGGTTTTAAGGATGTTTTCTATGAATAACAAGGTATCCCCGTATTGGCCTGATTCGATATATGCTGTTGTCATAATTGCTCCGAACATATCCTGAACAAATGCAGGTACGGATGAGAGAAATGTTAAGTCCAACATTCTTGACAGGGCATTCCAGTAAGAGGAGCACAGAATATTTCCTATTTCCTGCATGGCTGACACATATATTTCCCTGCTGACATTAGAGACAACCGTTCCGGCTGCAATTTCAACCAATTCCGCTGCTTCATCCCTGCTTATGACAAACAGGAAGTTGCCCGGCGCATCTCCATGCACCCGGATGGAAACTGCACATACCTCTTCTTCCATCTTCATGTGGTCTGAAAACAATTCCTGAAATGAAACCAAGCTTACTTTAGGCACTTCCATCCGGATCCTGCGGTTAATTATCTTAGATAGTGCAGTGGCTGCATTTCCTCCTCCTATGTTGGTCAGCTCCGTAAGGAAGTCTAACTGCATAGAAGTTAACTCATTAAAATTCACTATCCTGTTTTCTCCTCTTTCATATCCCTGCAACTTTATACACATAATAATAGCATTAATCTACATAAGTTTCCATATTTTTATAACAATTTTGGCTCTTTTCCCACCATACGGATAAAGACGTTCCCGGTTTCTAGGTCCAGTATCATAGTCCTTCCCGTATTGCCGCCGGTATCTTCGGCCAGCAGAGGAATTCCCAGCTTTCTGAGCACTGTGCGGACAGCTTCCGCATTTCGCCTGCCTATATCTGTATTTAAGCTGCTATCGGCAAACTGGAACATGCTGGCACCGCCGGCTATTTTGGCTGCCATATTCCGCCTCTTTATCCCCAGCTTCTCTAATTCGGAAACCATTTTAGGGATTGCCAGATCGGCGAATTTGGCTTCATTGTCCACCTTATGAAATTTTGTGCTGTCGGGCAGCATTATGTGAGCCATGCCGCCTGACATTGAACCTGTGTCATAGATACTTATACCGACACATGAACCCAATCCTACTGTAATTATTCTGAAGGGACCGCTGGCCACTTTGTAATCAGCGATGCCCACCATGATATCCTTATTCATCTATACCCCGCAATAGTTTTACTGTGTGCTTGCTGGCTTTTACCACTTGTCTCTCACATAGAAGAAGGACTTAAGCGGTACCAGGCCGTATTCCCTTGCATTGATAATCTGCTCCGTATTGCCCAGGAAAAGGATTCCGCCCGGTATTAAAGCATTATAAAACTTTTTGTAAAGCTTTTCCTTGGCTTCCTGGGTAAAGTAGATCATTACATTACGGGACAGAATCAAATGGCAGTTTATTGGAAAAGGATCCACCAGCAGGTTGATCTTTTTAAATTTTACCCGCGCTTTTATCTCGTCTTTAATAAAATATTGCTGGTTTTCCAGGCGGAAATAATTATCCAGGTATTTCCTGGGCACCTTCTTTACTGCTTTTTCATCATAAGCCCCTTTTTTTGCTTTGGCCAGGGCAACATCATCTATATCAGTTGCCAGTATGTTAATATCTCTAAGATCAAAATGATCAGCCAGCAGCATGGCAACTGAATAGGGTTCTTCCCCTGTGGAACAGGCACTGCTCCAGATTTTGAGAGGCCGCGGGAATTCTTTCAAGAACGGAATTATTTCATCCCTGAGCTTTTCCCACTGGGCTATGTTGCGGAAAAATTCCGTTACATTTATTGTAATAAAGTTTATAAATTTATCTCTAAGCTCACTGTCTGTGATCAGGGCCTGGTAAAATCCGTTATATGTCTTATGTTTGCTTCGTATAAGGAAGGAATTGATCCTTCTTTTCATCTGCCTCTCATTATACTGGGACAAATCAATATTTATAAGTTTCTGTGCTGCAGCAGTAAACTCTTCATAACTCCAGCTATTCATTGTTCTCCCCTTATAAGATTTATGATAAACTATTTTTGAAGGAGTGGTTATTATGATAAAAGTACTTGTAGTGGACGACTCCTCATTTATGCGGGTTAATATAAAAACCCTTTTAATGACTGCCGGGGACATTGAAGTTATCGGCATTGCCCGTACCGGCAGCGAAGCCATAGAAAAGGCCCAAGCCCTTAAGCCGGATGTTATTACCATGGATATCAACATGCCGGATATGTCCGGCATTGAAGCAGTTGAACATATAATGAAAACTTATCCCGTGCCCATTATCATGATAAGCTCCTGAACCTTTGAAGGGGCAGAGGAAACCATCCAGGCATTGGAAAAGGGCGCTGTAGATTATATCAATAAGTCTCAGCTGAGTAAAGAGGCCTTGATAAATAAAATCCGCATAGCTGCTGAGGCTTCGGTAGACCTGGATGCCGGGGAATCTATAGAGCATGGTCAGATGCCATCGGTCAGCCGCTCTTTTGAGATTATCGGCATAGGCATTTCCACCGGCGGGCCCAGGGCGCTGGCAAAGTTTCTGCCGGAACTGGATGCCGGCATACCGGCCAGCATAGTTATTGCCCAGCACATGCCGCCTGCATTTACTAAGTCTCTGGCTGAAAGATTGAATGCAGAATGCAGCATAAAGGTTAAGGAAGCTGAGCACGGAGAAACTCTGCAGCCAGGCTGCGCTTACATACTGCCCGGCGGCAAACACGGCAAAGTTAAGAGGAATGGCGTACTATCCTTATACACCAAGGCAGATTTCCCTAAACAGCTCTATACCCCTTCCGCCGATGTGCTCATGTCTTCCATGGCAAGGGTTTATAAAAACAAAGCCCTTTGCATTATAATGACCGGCATGGGGTCGGACGGGCTGGAAGGAGCCAGGGAAATAAAAAAATACGGCGGCTATGTGATAGCCCAATCGGAAAGTTCCAGCACCATATTCGGCATGCCAAAGGCCATAATTCAGAATAATCTTCAGGATGAAATCATACACCTGGAAGACTTGGGACCAAGGATCAATCAACTAAGCATCGGAGACCAGCGCTGACAGCTGATCTCCGATTTTGTATGTTCAAAGGAGCTCGGGTTCAGGCCTGTCCTCCACTATCAGATCGATATCAATTATTATGAAAATCCTGTCCTTATGTTTGGCAACTCCTACAATGTACTTGGTGTTGATATCGTATATCTCTTCCGGCGGATCTGAGATATCCTCCTCCGCTATATGGGCCACTTCTGATACTGAGTCCACCAGAAAACCTATGGTCTTATCCTTGACGGTTACTATTATGATCCGGTGATCATCATCCAGCGGCTTCTGAGGCATGTGGAACCTGAGCCTCATATCCAGCACGGGAATTACTTCACCCCTCAGGTTTATAATTCCCGTGATATATTTCTGGGTGTTGGGAACCTTGGTTATCTCTATTCCCTTAAGCCTGATAATCTCATTCACCTTTAATATGGGGATGGCATATTCTTCCCTGCCAACCTTGAATACTATAAATTGATTTACGTTATCCACTGAATACAACCCCTTTTAGCAGTATATCTATATATTGAACCTCTGGACCTGCTGCACCAGTTCCTGGGCGCTTCTGGCAAGATCGTCAGCACTTCTGGCTATCTCTTCACTGCTTAAGGATATCTCTTCAATGCCTGCAGCATTTTCATTGACTGCATGGGTTACCTGCTCTGCAGCTGCCGACTGCTGGTTCATGGCTTCACTGATCTCATCTATAACCTTGCTCAAGGATGCAAGCTTCTGGTTTATGTCAGCCGTGCTCTCGGTTTCTTCCTTCATAGCCTTCATCAGGTCACTTACCTTGTTGTTTATATCATCGGCTGATTCATATACCCGGTTGATATCCTGGGCCTGAGTGTTCATCAGGTCTGTTATCTCATGTATTATCTCGGATGTCAGCTGGATGGCTTCAAATATCTTCTCCAGGGAGCCGCTGGTGGTCTTAACCAGTTCCGTTCCGCTCTCCACAACCCTGGTGCCTTCCTCGCTTCTCTGTACTGCCTTGGCTATCTCAGCCTGGATATTCCGGATTACCTTGGCAATCTCCTTGGTAGCATTCTGGGATTCCTCAGCCAGGCTGCCTATCGCCTGGGCAACAACTGCAAAACCCTTGCCGTGCTCCCCTGCCCGGGCTGCTTCAATTGATGCATTGAGGGCCAGCAGGTTGGTCTGCTCAGCCACATCCTTGATCATGTCTGTTATATCCCCTATCTGGGTTGCAGACTCGCCCAGGCCGTTCATTACCTCTGCCAGGTTGTCTATGGTGTCCTGTATGGTTTCCATCTGGGTGACAGTCTTATCAAGATTCTGCTTACCTTCATCCGCCAGGGTTACGGTAACCTCAGCTTCCCTGGAGGCAACCTGGGACCGGTCGGAAATGGTGTTTATGGACTTGCGGGCTTCGTCCAGGGATTCCAGTATGGCACTTAAGGATTGTTCTATCCTGTGCAGGTTGCCTTCATTGGTGTTTACCAGGCCCTCTATATCGGACATGTTCCTGCTTATATGCCGCACATCCGCAGCTGCTGCCTGCATGTTGCTGCTGACCTCATTGATGCTGGCGGCCATCTCTTCCATGGAGCTGGACAGCTCCTCGGAATTGGATGCCTGGTTCTGGGTATTGCTGCTGATCTCCTGCACGCTGGCGCTCAGCTCCTCAGCAGTGGCCCCAACCATTTCCGATGAGGCCAGGGCCTGTTTTAACAGATCTGTAAAGGACTCAAGCGCCTTCATCAATGCGCCGGCAATCTTTCCAACTTCGTCCCTGCGCTTCATATACTTAAATACCGGGCTGTTCTCATCCACGGTCAGATCATAGTCGGCAACCCTGCCTAAAATCCTGGTCAGGTTTTCTATTGGATTGGCAAAGGAACTTCCTATAAAGAAGCTCAGAATTATGCCTGCCGCCAGAACTGCTAATCCGGTTATTACTAAGGAATTTGTAAGGCCGGGCAGGGAGGCTAGTACATCGGATTTTTCGGCAGTAACTGCCAGAATCCAGTTGGTGCCTTCCACTTCCGTGTATGCCTGCATGTACTCCTTGCCATCCATCAAAAAGCTGCTTAAGCCGGTTTTCTTTTCCAGCATCTCATCAAATGCAGCAGATATGGATTCCAGTTCCTCCCTCTTAAAGGCTCCGCCTTCTGCTGTGCTGGATGATACCGAATCCACGCCTTCACCAGCTTGCGATGTTTCAATTCTTCTTAATTCATCGGCCGGGTTCCAGCGGCCGCTTACCAGATCCCTGTCTTGATGAGCTACAATTATTCCATTTTGGTTAACCATATAAGCATGGCCGGTTGCACCGTATGTAATATCGCTGGTTATTTCACTGAGAACAATGCCGTTCATGCGGCCTACCAATACGCTTACAATGTTTTCGCCTTCTGTAATTGGAGTGGCAAACATTACAACAGGCTCGCCGGTTCCACTGTGGATAACCAAATCAGATACCACCGTTTCGCCTTCTGCGGCCCTGTTTAAAAATTCGCTTTCTCCCACGTTTTCAACCGTACCGTCAGCGTACAGAATGCTGCTGCTGTGAGCTGCAACGTTTAGTACACCCAGCATTTCAAAGTCGGTATATTCCAAAACTTTTTTCAGGGATTCCATTTGCTCGCTGCTTCTCAGGCCCATTCTGCTCAGCTCAGATGCGTCAGCCAGGGTCTTTAGTATGGCTGTCAGGTTTTCTATGCGGTCCTGAGTCAGCTTGGCAGATTGTTCGGCTAAGGCCATCATGCCTTTTTCAGCCTCTTCGGTTACAATCCGCCTGGAAATGCTGAGGCCCAGAAGTCCTATCACCAGGGAAACGAACAATATGGCTGCTGAGAAAAGGGCGATGACTTTAAATCTTATGCTTTGCAGCTGTATCTTGTGGAATTTAGTGCTATTTTTGTTTTTCTGCTTGTTTTGGTTCTTCTGTTTCTTCCTTTTGAAATTTATCTTCAACGTATACACCCCTTTGATCTGATACAAGCTTATAAATCTCTTGCAACACAAGCAATAACCAGTCTGCCTGTTCAGCTGCCGGCCGCCGCATGGCTTCCTTTCTTAACGCCTGTGTCTTCTTTCAGGAGGCTGTGAACATCAAGCACATATGCCAGTTCACCGTCTCCCAATATTACCGTGCCGGATATTCCCCGCACCTCTCCCAGCACGTTGCTCTCTCCTGTATATTTTTCAAGCGGTTTAATTACAACCTGCTGCTGGCCTGTTACTTCTTCCACGGCCAGGATTACCTTGCGGGTTGAAGCCCCTACAACTATGCCTATAAAGGAATTCTTTCTTTCTGCATCTATGTGGAATAGGTCGGCAATTCGCAGAACAGGCAGTATCTCACCGCGCCAATTCATAACTTCCTTGCCGCTTACAGACTTTACTTTCTGATCGTATTCATTTTCCTTAACCCTGAAAATTTCAAGAATTGATAAAAGTGGCAGGGCAAAACGGTACTGATTGCACTTTATCAGCAGGGCCTGAATAATTGCCAGGGTCAGAGGCAGCTGCAGGGTTATAGCTGTGCCTCTGCCTTCAGAACTGTGGATATCTATGATCCCATTGATCTGTTCTATGTTTTCCTTTACAACATTCATGCCTACTCCCCGCCCGGATACGTCGGTTACCTTATCGGCAGTTGAGAAGCCGGGCATGAATATAAGGTCCATAATTTCCCTGTCTGTCAGAGTTTCAGCCTCTTCTTCAGTAATCAGGCCGTTCTTTACTGCCTTCCTTTTCACACCTTCAAGATTTATTCCCCTGCCGTCATCCTCTACCCGGATAAAGATATGGCCGTGTTTCTGGCCGGCAGAGATCTTTATTGTTCCCTTGCGGTTCTTTCCCAGCTTTTCCCTTTCTTCCGGGGTTTCCAAGCCATGGTCAATGGAATTTCTTACAATATGATTTAAGGGATCGATTATCTTCTCCATAATGCTTCTGTCCAGTTCTGTGCCTTCACCTTCCACCTTAAGCACAATTTCCTTGCCCTGTTTTTTGGACAGATCGCGGATCATTCTGGGAAAACGGTTGAAAACGCTTTCCAGGGTGTACATCCTGGTTGACATGACGGATTCCTGCAGCTCATTGCTGATAAAATCCATCTGCTGTACCAGATTGCTTAACTCTTGTATATCCCTGTCTTTTGCATACTTCTGCTCCACCTTTTTCATGGTCTGCTTCAATCTTTCCTTGTCTACCGACAGCTCTTCCACAACCCGGAGCAGGTGATCCAATTTCTTAATATTGACCCTGATTACAGACTGCAATTTCTCTGTATCCTTGTTTTTGGGCTTTGAACTGATACCTGTCTGTACTTCCGAAACTACTGCTTTCTGGATATCGGATACTGAATAAACTAAGTCCTCAATTTCCTTCTCCGCCAATTTGGACACATAGGTAATATCAAAATCCTGTTCGTCTATTTCTTCTTCAGTAGATTCATCCCAGCTGGTGTATTGAATCTGGCCGTGTTCCCTTAATTTTTCTGTTACCAGGAAGAGCCTGACCCCCTTCATAGGGGTGTCTTCGCTTAAGTGAATCCGGATATTATAGGCTTTTTCACCGTCTTTTAATGATCCGGCATCATCACCCTGTACGGAGGTTTTTGAAGAACCCGTATGGGTTCCTTCCTGTGCCCCAGATGTTTTCCCGGATTGGAACGAATTTATAACAGCTATATATTTGTTAACCTGGATTTCATAATCTTCATCGTTTCTGTGCATGGAGACTTTTGCTTTAAGTTCATCCAGACTTTCCAGCATCACATCTATCATTTCACGGGTGACTTCAAGCTTCCCATCCCGCACTAGGCCTAGAACATCCTCCAGGCGGTGGGTAAGGGTTGCCATATCATTCAATTGCATGGCTGCAGACGAGCCCTTTAATGTATGCATATAGCGAAAAAGGCTGTCCACATTGTCTTTTGTGGGCCCGGTTTGGTCCATTTCCAAAATGCATTCCTCTATTTTTTCAAACAATTCTTCTGCTTCTTCATAGAATGCATTTCTTAAAATTTCATTCATTTATTATAACCCCTCTTATACTGAAGTGTTAAATAAAGTGCCTTTTCTGATATATATCGGCACTTTCTGGCAAATGTTTACCTTTAAAAAAAGAAGGAGCTGAATAGTTATTTTCAGCTCCTTCATTCTATACTAGATTTTAAACCTCTGGACCTGCTGCACCAGTTCCTGGGCGCTTCTGGCAAGATCGTCAGCACTTCTGGCTATCTCTTCACTGCTTAAGGATATCTCTTCAATGCCT